>QWCE01001223.1_pt1 | contig 94390 bp, 83 predicted proteins | sample 1972531 | NCBI WGS metagenome assembly QWCE01 (sample SAMN09866716, study PRJNA288562) | Human gut metagenome isolate term4_stool, whole genome shotgun sequencing... | reverse complement strand
CTCGGAGTGACGTGACCGGCGTTCAACGAGCCATCCGTGGCTCGTGAAGCCTTGTTCTGCCATCCGTGGCAGAACATCACTGTGTATCTACAGACACACTAAGATTTTCTAATTTTCTCCCAAAGTCACAAAATCAGCTCAGGCTTTGCGCAAGATGCCAGCCTCCAGGTTATGAAACACCATTTGGGTGGGCGGTTCATCTCAAAATGGGGGCGCGGGTGTGAATTTTTGATATTCGCACGAATGGAAATATGCTTAAAATCCTAATGTGCAATATCACTGATATTCAGCCTGATGACTTGTCTGAAGTTTCATCTGCTATGTTGCATTACATTAATCATTTCGTAAATTAACAGACTAATAATGCAGATTATTATTCCAAGTATGTATGTTTAAAAGCATAGATATAACAGATTGCGTCGAGATTTTTCAACCTTTTTGAAATGAATGTCACAAAAATTTACGCACCCACAAGGTTGTAAAATGAGTTTCCCGGCTAAGGGTGGTTCACAACCTTGCGGCTGGCAAATCGCATCAAGCCAGGACTCGTTTTGTGACTTTGGGAGAAAATTAGAAAGTCTTTGTATGCCTGTTCACAATACAGTGTTGTGCTGCCATGGACGGCAGCACAAGTCCTAATGTGCCCGGACGGCACATTTAGGACGCACACGTCACTCCGCCTCAACCTGAATCAGGCATACTTAGACTTTCTTATTTTCGGACAACGGAACAAAACAGTCCCGGCTTGATGCAATTTGCCAATCGTAACTCCCCAGAACCACCCTACACAGGGAAACTCATATCACCCACAAACCAGCATTTGTGATATGCGTAATTGCGCAAATAAGATTTCACATTATGTGCCAGCCCGGCACAGGAAAGAGGATTTAATATGTTATGGGATACGCATATGCACAGCCAGTTTTCCGGCGACAGTCACACACCGCAGGAAGATATGATCGCTGCTGCAAAACAAAAAAATTTAAAAGGAATCTGTTTTACAGACCATCTTGACATTGACTATCCGGACGAACCGGAGACATTTTTGCTGGATCTGCCGAATTATGTCTCTTCCGTGGATGCAATGCAGGAGAAATATAAGGAAGTTCTTCCGGTTCGACTCGGCATTGAACTTGGGTTACAGCCGCATCTTGCCTGCATACATGCTGACATCCTGTCACAATACCCGTTTGATTTTGTGATCGGTTCCTCACACGTCATGCACGGCGTTGATCCTTATTATCCGGCTTATTGGGAAAATCACACGGAGGAGGAAGGCTATCAGGAATATTTTGAATCCATTCTGGAAAATATCGCAGTTTTCGATGGTTTTGACGTCTATGGTCACATCGACTACGTGGTGAGATACGGTCCAAATAAAAATGCCAGTTATTCCTATCAGAAATATGCCGACATCATCGATGAGATCTTAAAGGCTCTCATTATCAAAGGAAAAGGAATCGAGATCAACACCGGCGGTTTCAAATACGGACTCGGCCATCCGAACCCGGCCGAGGACATCATTAAGCGCTATCATGAACTCGGCGGAGAGATCATCACGATCGGTGCGGACGCACATCAGCCGGAGCATGTCGCATTTGATTTTGAAAAAGTTCCTTCTATCTTAAAAGAAGCCGGCTTTACGCATTATACGGTATTTAAGAACAGGAAACCGGAATTTATCCCGATTCCCTGACCGGAACTGCTGTTAGGATGCCGGGGCAAATAGTGCACTCAAGTTTATTAATTGGCAAATTGCACCAGCCGATATATTGTGAATGCACTATTTGCGCCCCAGCCTCCTGTCATTTTAACGTCTCACTGTGATTTAACACCGACGTACTATATAAAAACAGCACATCCTGATCTTTAAAATCAATATAGTTTCCAATCCGCTCCACGGGCAGATACCGGATATCCACCAGTGTGATCTTCGCATAATCTTCTGCCAGGAGTGGGGCGATGCTGCTTCCAAAGGAATCCCGGAACATGACCAGTTCCCGGTCTGTTTTCGCATTCGGATTTTCAATCGATATCAGGGATTTCGATCCTCCCAGAAAAATCTCATACATATCATTCCCCGTTGTTTTTTCCATGTCGTAAATCTTATTTTCCGCTCGGTTTTCATAATCATACACGATACAGTTTTCAAGCACGTCATTATCCAGATAATACAGTGTATCAGGCTGTCCATGAAGTGCGAGCTGTCCATAATAGACACCGTAAAATGGATTTTCCAGTTCTTTTGTTTCGTATTCTGACGCCGGATTTACCCCCATTGCCCCAGCGAGGTGCCGTGCCACATCCGTGATCTGTTCCTGCCGCCAGTGTGCATCTGTGCGGTAATAGTCCGAAAGTTCAAGATCCCCAAATATGTCAATATACTGTGCATATTTCGTCCCATCTCTCATCTGCGCCGTCAGCATATCATAATCCATGGACGGATAACCATTTTCATCTGCCAGAAAATAACTTTTGTCCGGCACGATCGCCAGATAGATATCTGTGTCTGTATCCGAAAGGTAACGATCATAGACTTCCCCAAAACGCGTGACGGCATACTGCAGTGAATCCGCATGAAGCGGATATTCCATTTTGGCAATATAGCCATCTTTGATATAAAGTCTATGCTGGTCTTTCTGCCCCAGCACATACATGGAAAACGCTGTCTTTAATGCACGAAACTGCTCCCGTAACGGAAACTGGTCTTTTGCATACGACTCAAATCCACTCATAAAAGTACCATCTTTCATGTTTTCCACATTTATTTTCGGAAACTGTGCAAGTTTTCTGCGCTCTGAGACAGAAACCGTATCATCACTTTTCGCAATATTTCCTGTTAAAAATCCAAACAGGATCAGTGCCGTCACGCCAACAGTGATCCTGTCTTTTCGCTTTGTTCCCATAATTGCCCTCAAAATCTGAAATATAAAAACGGATTGAATGAACCATCTACCAGAAATGCCACACAAAGAAGCAGTAACATTACCAGCAGGAGAATTTCTGCAATGTCAAGCGTCTGCTTTAAGCCTTTCTTTTTCTGCAATCTTCCATATAATCTCACAGGAAGCGGCGTCGCCCCGATCACCGCAGTCAGGATGATCCCTGCATAACTTTTCAGATAATACAGACTCTCTGTCGTAACCGGTTTTATCTGTCCCCCGCCAAACATAGATACGATGCAATTCCAAAAATCCGCCACGGAGGATACATCAAAAAGTACAAACCCGATCAGCACAAAAAACAGCACATGCAGGTGTCCGACGATCTTATGTTTTTTTAAATAAGGCAACAGCCATGCTTTTTCAATCAGTAAAAGCACCGCATACATTAGTCCCCACAGGATAAAATTCCATGCCGCCCCATGCCAGAATCCGGTTGCCATCCACACAAGAAAAATATTAAAGATCCACCGCACAGGTTTTACATGACTGCCGCCCAGCGGGATGTAAAGATAATCCCGGAACCATGCGCCAAGTGAAATATGCCATCTGCGCCAGAATTCGGTAATGCTCGCAGAACAATAAGGATAGCGGAAGTTTTCCGGAAAATCAAATCCAAAAACAGCTCCCAGTCCGACCGCCATATCGCTGTACCCGGAAAAATCAAAGTAAATCTGAAGCATAAACGCTACCGCATACATCCAGAAAAATAAAACCGATTTTTCCTCGGAAGCCTGAAACTGTCCGATCAGCTCCCCGAGTACATTTGCGATCAGTATCTTTTTTGACAGCCCGGTCACAAATCTTCGAATTCCATATGCACATTTTTCCACGCTGTGAGTGCGGTTTTCAAGCTGACTTCTGATATCCGAATAGCGCACGATCGGCCCTGCAACGAGCTGCGGAAACATTGCAACATAGGCAGCAAACGTGAGCAGATTTTTCTGTGCCGGGACATCTCCCCGGTATACATCTACCGTATAGCTGATGACCTGAAATGTATAAAAACTGATGCCAAGCGGCATTGCAATGCTAAGCAGTGGAATTTTCTGCCCTGTCAGCACATTGAGATTCTGTATGAAAAAATCGGCATATTTGCAATAGATGAGCGGAAAAATTTCCAATAAAACAGCGGCAGCCAAAAGAATTTTTGACTGCCGTTTATTCTGACATGTACCGATCAGACGGGCAGACAGATAACCAGCTAAGATGACTGCTGCCATCACCGGCAGGTATTTCGGTTCTCCCCATCCATAAAAGATCAGACTCCCCAAAAGAAGCACTGTATTTTTCATCCGCCCCGGAGCCAGAAAATAAACCAGCACCATACACGGAAGAAAATAAATCAAAAACGTGATACTTGAAAATAACATTTATACGATCCCGTCCTCACTGATGACTTTTGCATTTTCGTAAGTCTGTGTGAGTTTGTCTTTAAACGTGTTTACCAGTTCTTCATTTCCAAAAACAGATACCAGATAATCATCCACCGAAATTACAACCAGCTTGTCCGGAAATCCACACATCCACTGTCTGCCCATCACATTTTCCTTGAGGTCTGCCGCTACGCTCTTTACATCATCTGCATTTTTCAGATGATAGGCACCGCAGGTAAATGTGTTCGCATTCATCATGTGCATGATGGAAGCCGCATTATCGATCTTTTCCGCATCCGCCGCCGGAAAGCCAAGCATGCGGTCTAATTCATCCGCATCCGTGATCCCAAATGTCCCCGGCGCATCCTCTGTCATATTTTCTTCCGTCATATCTCCGCCTGCGATGGCGAATTTCTCGTCTTCTTCGTAGCTATTCCAGACTGTGGTAAGAAGCTCTTTGGCATCTTTGATCTCTGTCTTTTCTGATGAATCCCTGCTGTCTGTTTTATTTCCACAGGCAGCAAGTGACATTGCAAGAAAAATTGAAAGCAATAGTATTATAAATTTTTTCATGTTCGTCTCCATTTTTGTTTTGTTTGGTTTTATTTTTCTCATCGTATCATGTTTTATACCGGGTGGAAAGAGAATATTCCATTTTCTTTCATATCTTCTCACGATCCGATCAACACATTTTTTTCTTCAAATGCAAATCCATAATGTCTGATCTTCTCTTTTGGTATTCCCCGTGCCAACAGTTCGGCATCATAATTTTTTTCTTTGATCTGCACTAGTGCTGACTGTACTGTTTTCTTCAAGTGTCTGCTCTTTTTTATTATTTTTTACCTTAAACTCCAATATAATTGCTGGTATTTTTGTTTTTTCCCGCTCTTTCGGAACCATCATGACATCATATCTGCCAAAGCCGCTTTCCCGGTTTGACCTGATTTCATAGATATCTGTCTGGTCTGCTATTAGTCCAAGCACAAATCCATGATAAAATCTTTCCGGTTCCTGATTTCCAGCGCCTTCACTTCCGACATCAAAATAACTAAACGTCGGTTGGGTTCCCCACACCTTGAAATCGGAATAACAATATGTTTTTTTAAGATTTATTTTATAAAAAACTCACAGAAAGGATTTTCATCTTCTATGAGTTTTTATAAAAATCGAAGAAAATTCACTCTAAAACCGCTGTCATATTTTCTTCTGTGACCTGATACCATATAAGTGGAATCGTTTCCCCCTGTGTTAACGTCTGATATTCTTCGTCACCTGCCTGCCCCTCATAAACCGTTCCATTCTGGTCTGCAAGGTATACATGTGTCTCTCTTTCATCAGCAGGCAAATCAAGGCTTCCTTCTACCGGCTTATACTTTGCTCCCTCCAATGATTCACCTGTCGTAAGATCCCATAAGCAGGTTTTGTTCCATCCGTCCCACAAGTATGACTCTAAAATTCCGTTACTATATAACACAAATTCGCTTATATTTTCATAGGTATGATCCCCATCATAATCCAGGATCTCACCATCTTTTTCTGTCAGCACATTGATGATCCGAAATGGCTGTTCATCGTATTCTCTATACTGATCACCAATCAGAAGCTCATTTTTGCCATCGCCATCAATATCCGCAATTGTAAAACAAATACTGTTAAAATCTGTATCCGACGGATAATATTCCATATACGAGGATGTATCTGACAAAATATCGCGGTACGTCACTTTCTGATTGTCCTCTCTCTCCGCATCTTCCACTTCGGATGTCTCTGTTTCCAATTTTTCCGTCGTCTCTGTTTCTGATGTCTCTTTTTTCATCGTCTCTGTTTCCGGCTTTTCTGCCGTCATCGTAATATCCTGGTCACCATTTTCTTTCATTGGTGCCTGAGATTCTTTCTGCGTTTCTTCTGCCTGTGTTAATTCCGGGTCAGAATTGCTGTTGACTACCGCGTATGTCGTTCCTCCAACTGCGGCTGCTGCGCCAAAAGCAATGATTCCCAATGTAATCTTTGCTTTGCCCGATATAAAAGCAAATTTTCCGACAGCTGTACCTGCCATCCTTCGGACTCCTGTCTCCAAAATAGCAGTACTAACTTTCGCTGACACTGCATCCGGAACTGCTGCCTCTTTGACATCTTCCTTAAACAACAGTAATAATAACGGCGCCACACTGTATAATCTGGTTCCCTCATTTTTCTCTAAATCAAGCACTCCATCTCTGATCTTTTGTTTGGCACGGGATAAATTCGTCTTTACCGTATTCTCCGGTATACCGAGTTCTTTCGCAATCTCTGACCAGCCTCTGTTTTTCTCTATCCTGCATTACATTTTCCGGAATGATCATATCCGTATCTGACAGGTTTTCAAATGTACCATCTTCTTCATCTAACAAAATATATTTTTTACTTTTTTTCAGATATGCATAACACTTTCTGGTTGCGATCATTCCAGCCCTCTGCAAAAAACAATCTTCATTTTCAAGCTGTCTGATACTTTTACTGATCTCAACGTAAGTATCCTGCATGATATCTGATATCATATCCGCTGCATTATCATTCCCCTGCATCACTTTATAAATGCAGGTATAGATATATTTGTCAGATTCCTGATACAACAGGGTAAATGCCTGTACATCTCCATTTTTATAAGCGCTTACTGCCTGTCTTAACTTTTCTGTCGGTACCATGTTTCCTCTTTAAAATGATGTATTATTATTTTACTTTTATCTTTCTCGCTGTGGAATATTTTCCAATATAAGTTTTGCCACTTACTTTCTTATAAGACGCCACGCGTACATAATAAGTACTCTTTGACTTTAATCCTTTTATTGTGGTATTTGCTGTACCTTTTTTATTTACAGTCACTTTCTTCACACCACTCTTAAAGTTTTTATCTTTTGAATACTGAAGCTTTTTTGTTTTTCCTTTCATAATACCGCTCTCCTTCTTGTTTTATCGATTCTATTTAAGAGAGAACACTTTTTTATGAAAGGTTTCACTTTTTAGATTTTTTTATAAAAAACACACCTGAATAAAAAATGACACATTTATCCATGTACCCGGAACCTTTACAATAGTATGCTGAAAGCGGACATATAGATTCAAGAATGGAGGGTGTATTTTTATGAAAAACTACGAACGACCACAGGTATTTTGTCAGGAAGATTTATGCGAAGGCGTCTATCTTGCAAGCGGCGATGAAGTATGTAAAAGCATTTACATACAGGGAACCTGGCACAAACCAAACCACGGTGTATATCAGGGAACCAATCTTGAGATCCGCGGCTGCGAGGGATGCCCGGCAGATAACGGCGAATTCTGCACGCTGACAAAAGGGTATAAAACAGGTGATAAAGATTACCGTCCTACATGGGAACGGAATGGGGAAAGCTCGGATAAAATGACATGGTAAATCTATTTTTATAGATTTCTCATTTCACCAATAAACATTAACATGGATAAAAAGACCTCACAGAAAGGATTTTTTGATTTTCCTTTCTGTGAGATCTTTTAAAATTGTCCAAGGAGAATAAATATCTCTTCCCTTTTAATATTGTCTCTTATTTAAAATAAGCCACACCGGACTCAAAGATCTTCAGATCCTGTTCTCCGTAAATGTTCATTGCCACGCTTCTGTCACGTCTCTCGGAATGAGCCATCTTGCCGAGCACACGTCCATCCGGGCTTGTGATACCCTCGATGGAACAGTAGGAACCATTGACGTTCCACTCTTCATCCATAGTCGGAACACCTGCCTCATTGACGTACTGGGTTGCAACCTGACCGTTTGCGAACAGCTTATCGAGCCATTCTTTCGGTGCAACAAAACGTCCCTCTCCGTGGGATGCCGGGTTGCAGTATACTTTTCCAAGCTCTGCCTGTGCTAACCACGGGGACTTGTCCGTGACAACTTTGGTGTATACCATCTTGCTGATATGGCGTCCGATCGTGTTGTAGGTCAGTGTCGGGGAATCTGCTGCCTGCGGGCGGATCTCGCCGTAAGGTACCAGTCCTAATTTGATCAGTGCCTGGAATCCGTTACAGATACCAAGGGCTAAACCGTCTCTCTCATTTAACAGTTTCATAACTGCCTCTGTCATCTTTGCGTTGCGGAATGCGGTTGCAAAGAATTTTGCAGATCCTTCCGGCTCATCACCGGCGGAGAATCCACCCGGGAACATGATGATCTGTGCCTGGTCGATTGCCTTGGTAAATTCATCTACGGACTCACGGATGTCCTCAGCATTTAAGTTTTTAAATACTTTTACGATCGTATCCGCACCTGCGCGCTCAAACGCTTTTGCACTGTCGTACTCGCAGTTGGTTCCCGGGAATACCGGAATAAATACGGTCGGTCTTGCCACTTTATGTTTGCATACATAAACAGAATCTGCATGATAAAGATCTGTCTTTACTTCCTCTTTATCTTCGGTTGCACGAGTCGGGAATACTTTCTCCAATGTGCCTGTCCATGCGTTCAATGCCTCATCGATCGCAAGTTTCATATCGCCACAGATAAATGCTGCTTTCTCATCGACAGCACCTGCTCTCTTTACGTTTGCAGATAAACCTGCATTCTGCAGTGCCTCGTAAACTTCTGCAGTCTTGCCTGCCGGAACTTCTGCCACGATATTACCAAAGCCCGGAGCAAACAGTGTATCAGTTGTCACATCGGTATCTACTGTCACGCCAAGTTTGTTACCGAATGCCATCTTTGCAAGTGCTGCTGCAAGACCTTTTCCGTCAAGCGCATATGCGGAAACGATCGCACCTTTCTGGATCAATGCATGAACCGCATCATAAAGTTTCATGACCTGTGCGTAAACCGGCACGTCATATTCGTCTTTGTCGATCGTAAAGTATAACAGTTCATTTCCTGCTGCCTTTAACTCCGGTGTGATGATATCCTGCTCTTTTGCCACATCCACTGCAAAGGAAACCAGTGTCGGCGGTACATCAATATCATTAAACGTTCCTGACATGGAATCTTTTCCACCGATAGATGGAAGTCCAAAACCGATCTGTGCATTGTAAGCTCCGAGAAGTGCTGCAAATGGCTGGCTCCAGCGCTTCGGATCCTCGTTCATTCTGCGGAAGTATTCCTGGAATGTAAAACGGATCTTTTTATAATCACCACCTGCGGTCACGATTCTTGATAAGGACTCTAATACCGCATAGATCGCACCGTGGTACGGGCTCCAGCTTGCTAAATACGGATCAAAACCATATGCCATCATGGTTACGGTATCACATTTTCCATGTGCAACCGGAAGTTTTGCAACCATGGACTGTGTCTCTGTGAGCTGGTATTTTCCACCGAATGGCATGAAAACGCTTCCTGCTCCGATGGAACCGTCAAACATCTCCACAAGACCTTTCTGGGAGCAGACATTCAAGTCTGCAAGTTCTGCAAGCCATGCCGCTTTCATATCATTCTTTGCAACTGCATCCGCAACTTTTGGTGTGGAAATCTTGTTTAAATAATTATCCTCCGGTACCGGCATATCCACTGCAACGTTGGTCTCCTGATGCGCACCGTTGGTGTCTAAGAAGGCACGGGAGATATTTACGATCTCTTTGCCTCTCCACTCTAAAACAAGTCTCGGCTCCTCCGTTACAACGGCAACTTCCACTGCCTCTAAGTTTTCCTCCGCTGCGTAGCCTAAGAAGGTCTTGACATCCGAAGGAGATACCACAACTGCCATACGCTCCTGGGATTCTGAGATTGCAAGTTCTGTTCCGTCTAATCCGGCATATTTCTTCGGCACTTTGTCAAGCTGTACGCGAAGTCCGTCTGCAAGCTCACCGATTGCTACAGACACACCGCCCGCACCGAAATCGTTGCATTTTTTGATGATATGGGCAACTTCCTCACGGCGGAACAGGCGCTGGATCTTGCGTTCTGTCGGCGGGTTACCTTTCTGTACCTCGGCACCGCAGACTGCTGTGGACTCTGTGTTGTGCGCTTTTGAAGAACCTGTGGCACCACCGATACCGTCACGTCCGGTTCTTCCTCCAAGTAAAATGATGATGTCACCCGGATCAGAGGTCAGTCTCTGTACGGCACGTCTTGGAGCAGCACCCATGACCGCACCGATCTCCATACGTTTTGCCACATAGTTTGGATGGTAAACTTCTTTGACGTATCCGGTTGCAAGACCGATCTGGTTACCGTAAGAGCTGTATCCGTGTGCAGCTTCTCTCACCAGTTTTTTCTGTGGAAGTTTTCCGGAGATCGTCTCGGAAACAGGAACCGTCGGATCTGCGGCACCGGTCACACGCATTGCCTGGTAAACATAGGTACGTCCTGACAACGGGTCACGGATCGCACCGCCAAGACAGGTAGCGGCACCACCAAACGGCTCGATCTCGGTCGGATGGTTGTGTGTTTCATTTTTGAAATTAACCAGCCACTCCTCTGTCTTTCCGTCTACTTCTACCGGAACAACGATGGAACATGCATTGATCTCATCGGACTCTTCCTGATCCTGTAACTTTCCTTCTTTTTTCAGACGTTTCATTGCCATCAGGGCAAGATCCATCAGACATACAAACTTATCGCTGCGTCCTGCATACAGGTTCTTGTGGGTATTTAAGTAATCCTCATAAGTCTCTTTCATCGGCGCGCAGTAATAGCCATCGTCAAATGCTACGTTCTTAAGCTCTGTGGAAAATGTGGTATGACGGCAGTGATCAGACCAGTAGGTATCTAACACACGGATCTCCGTCATGGACGGATCGCGTTTTTCATCGTTCTTAAAATAATTCTGGATATGTAAAAAGTCTTTGAATGTCATCGCAAGATTCAATGAATCGTATAACTCTTTTAATTTAGCCTCCGGCGTATCACGAAAACCGTCAAAGATCTTAACATCCTCCGGCTCCGGGAAACTCTGCACTAAAGTCTCAGGTTTCTCTAAGCCTGTCTCTCTGGAATCGACCGGGTTGATGCAGTGTTTTTTGATCGCTGCAAACTCTTCGTCACTGATTGTTCCCTCGATCGCATAAGTCACTGCTGTGCGGATGATCGGCTCTTCCTCTTCGTTTAATAATTTCACGCACTGTTCTGCGGAATCTGCTCTCTGGTCAAACTGTCCCGGTAAGAACTCTACGGAAAATGTTCTTGCTCCGTTTAAATCAAACTCTTCCTCATAAATATCGTCTACCGGCGGTTCGGAAAAAACGGTTACTAAGGCTTTTTTATAAGTTTCCCCGGAAATATTTTCAATATCATAACGGATCAGCTCGCGCACCTTCGTCACACCACTGATTCCAAGATAACTTCTGATTTCAGACTGCAATTCTTTTGCCCGGACTGCATATTCCGGTTTCTTCTCAACATATACACGTTTTACACTGCTCATGTGGTAACCTCCATTCTCAGTTTCCATTTGTCTTTTCAAAGTATAACATAGGTTATAAAATAAGCATAATTAATATATTTAATCTTATTTATTAATTTTATTAATATTTCTATAAATAATAGAATGCACACTCTGCGAGCATTTTATTGTCATGAATTATATCTGCTTTGTTGCAGACATGTTCTTATTTTTACTCCTGAATCATTTTCTTTCATTGGAAAATTCTTTCACGCATCCCCATTATCAGTCTTTATTGACAGATTTATAAGCACGTCTTATAATCATGATAGTTATTTTTATTAATATTCTTCATTCAAATGATATGCGGCCAGCCCGCAGAAAGAGGACTTCATGGATATCAATTACGAATTATATAAAGTGTTTTATTATGTGGCAACATCCTTAAGTTTTTCCGAGGCAAGCAAGCAGCTTTTTATTTCCCAGTCCGCGGTCAGCCAGTCGATCAAAACGCTTGAGAAAAAGTTAGACCAGCCGCTTTTCATCCGCAGCACGAAAAAAGTACAGCTCACTCCTGCCGGAAAAGTATTATTAAAACACATCGAACCGGCAATGAACCTGATTCAGCGCGGTGAAAGCCAGCTTTTAGACTCCGGCAGTCTCGGACTCGGTCAGCTTCACATCGGTGCAAGCGACACCATCTGCCGTTACTTTTTAGTACCTTATTTAAAACAGTTCCACAAAAAGTTCCCGAACGTGCCGATCAAGGTGACGAACGCGACATCCCTTAGCTGCGTGGATCTCCTCGATCAGGGAAAAGTCGATCTGATCGTGACCAACTTTCCGAACTCGAACCTGAATCACTCCTACATTCAGAAGACCGTCTGCAATTTTACCGACGTATTCATTGCAAACCCGGCATATTTTAACCTGAAACAGCAGGAGATCCCGTTTGAGGAACTGAAACAGTACCCAATCCTCATGCTCGACCGCAAAAGTACGACGAGCCAGTTCCTGCACAACCTGTTTTTACAGCATCAGCTTGAGCTGATCCCGCAGATCGAACTTAGCAGTAACGACCTTCTGATCGACCTTGCGCGCATCGGTCTTGGTATCGCATTTATACCGGATTACTGTTTAAGCCGGGAATCCAAAGATCTGTTTATCGTAAAAACAAAGGAAAAACTGCCATCGAGACAGATGGTCGCAGCCATCAACCCGACGCTCCCGGTTTCACAGTCCACCGAGGAATTCTTAAAACTGCTGCCTACGATCTGACACAGACTTAAGAACGGTTCCAGAATTCTTCTAAATACTTTTCCACCGTATCTATCCTGCATACCGTCTGCCTTTCCCATTCTCTTGGGAACAGCGCACGGTATTCACTCTGCAGGAAACGCTCATCTAAAAGTTCTATGACTCCGACATCCTCCACCGTCCGTATCACTCTTCCTGCCGCCTGTAACACCTTGTTCATTCCCGGATACCGGTAGGCATAATCAAATCCGGCACCAAGCCGTTTTTCAAAATATCCCATCAGGATCTCCCGCTCATTGCTGATCTGCGGCAGTCCCGTGCCGACGACAATCGCACCGATCAGCTGTTCATTTTTCAGGTCGATCCCTTCCCCGAAAATACCGCCCATCACACAAAATGCAGCCAGCGATCCTTTCCGCTCTCCCGATAATTCTTCCGAAAATGCCTGTAAAAAAGACTCTCTTTCTTCTTCTTTCATCCCAGGCTGCTGAATCAACGTTTCCGTTTCACAGGATGGATCTGACTGGCATTTTTCCAGAAAGACATCGCAGACCTGCTCCATCATTTTGTAGGATGGAAAAAACACCATATAATTTCCTTTTTTTGCATCCGTCGTCTTTTTTACATAGGAAGCGATCCGCTCAAACTCCCCTGCACTTCGTCTGGTATACTTGCTGCTCACATCATTTCCGAGCAGCAGCAATTTCTGTTCTTCCCGGAATGCCGTCTTTGCGTAAACTGCATAATTATCCGTTTCAGTCGAGAGCAGGCTCTTATAATAGCCCACCGGAAGCAGCGTCGCGGAAAAGAAAATAGTTGCATTCCCTTTGTTGATACGCTCCTGCAGGTTTTTCGACGGATCCACACAGTATAATTTGAGTTTAAAGCGTCCATCCTGCTCGTGTTCCGCATAAACGACATAGTGGTCATCCAGCAGTTCATAAATATTCAAAAAATTGCGCAGATTCAGATAAAACTCACTTAAATCTTTCCGCTCCGGGAACTCCGGTGCTTTCTGTAAAAATTCATCGAGATCCGACGCCACGTTCATTAACTCAAACGCAAAATTTCCAATTGATTCATAGATCACATATTTCTCACACTCACGCTTATAGGAGAGCAGTACGCGGTTACATTTTTCCAGTTCCCGCATCAGTTTTGCCTGACCATATTTCTTTAAAATCTTCTTTGCCAAAAGAAAATCTTCCTTATATATAATGGCACTGTACATCTCCCGGCTCCGCTCGACCAGATTGTGCGCCTCATCCACCAGAAAAATGTAATCTCCTGTGGTACCATCCGCAAAAAAACGTTTCAGATAGACATTCGGGTCAAATACATAATTGTAATCACAGATGATATCATCCACCCATGTCGCCGTATCCAGACACATTTCAAACGGACAGACATTGTATTCCTTCGCCTGTTCTAAGATCACCTCTCTCGTGATCATATCTTCCTTTTGCAGCAACGAAAAAACTGCAGCGTTGACCCTGTCGTAATGCCCTTTTGCGTATGGACAGTTGACAGGATTGCACTCCATCTCCTCACACAGGCACAGCTTTTCTTTTGCCGTGATTGTAAGCACTTTTGCCTGATATCCGTTTTTACGCAGAAGTTCAAATGCTTCCCGCGCCACCGTCCCTGTGATCGTCTTTGCCGTCAGATAAAAGATCTTGTCCGCTAAATCCTCCCCAACCGCCTTGACCGCCGGAAACACGGTCGATATTGTCTTTCCTGCTCCGGTCGGCGCCTGGATAAAAAGATTCTTCTTTCTGCTGATCGTGCGGTACACACCGGCTGCTAATTCCTTCTGCCCTTCCCGGTAGGAAAATGGAAACTGCAGCGGTTTGATGGATGCCTGACGCAGTTTTTTCCATGCGAACTGAAAATCAGCCCATTTTTTGTACTCGGTGATCAGCTTCTCAAACCAGACCGCAAGTTCCTCAAACGTGTAATCATAATGAAAATACCGGATATCCTCGGTATCTAAATTACAGTACGTCATCTGCACTGAAATAGTGGCAAGATCATGCTGCAGGGCATAGATATAGGCATAACACATCGCCTGTGCACGGTGTACACCGACCGCATCGTCTAACAGATCAAGTTTCATGTACATGCCCTTAATCTCGTCGATCGTGACTTTGCAGTCTTCTGGCATCGTCATGTGATTAAAATTATCCGCAAATGTGATCTCTTCCTCCGCGCTCTCGATCAGAATCCCGTCCGCACGTCCCTCGATCACAAGCTGGTACTCGTCTTCCTCGATTGCAATTTTCAGTGGAACCTCCGCATGGTAATTGCTGCCCATCCGCTTCTGGATCTTTCTGTGGATCCTTCCCCCGGCAAGCATCGCCTCCGCAGAAGCACCGCGTCCATGGCGGTTGTCGATATCGCCCTCCCGCAGGATAAATTCGATCAGATCACGGACCGATATTTTTATGACACCTTTTTCGTTCTTTTCAATCTTTTTGCTCATATATGGATTATAGCACAAAAAAGACTGATTCCACATACCTTTCCAGATATATAAATCAGTCTTTTCATCTATCCCTTTATCTTCTGTTATACATCGTCCCATAAATCATGATCTATGGGCAGCATCTCTGCTTCAGGCTATTGCATATTTTCCAACAACCTGTTCAAAACGTGCATCCTTTTCGCCATACTTGATCGTAAGTTCCTTGCAAACACCTAAATAAAGCATTCCAAGCAAAGATTTTGCATCAATGACTGCTCTGCTGTAACATACATCAATTTCAAAATCACATTTTCCGGCAGCATTCACAAAATCCTTTACTTCCTCTGTGTCAGATAATTTGATTTTTCTTTCAATCATTCGACTCATTCCTTCCTACATCGAAAACAAAAAACATTATTTTTTCTTATCAGTTTTCTGATTATTGCACATTTTTTTCATTTGTCAATTTATGAAAAATCCCTGATATTCCTTGATTTATCAGCAAAATGACAATATTGGATTTTATTTCGACACGGTATGACAAATTTTTAACATGTATTTTTCTCTTTTGTAAAAAATGCATATTTATACTTGTGCAAAAATACATGATTTACCCTTTTTTTTACCTTTATTTTTAAATTCTTCACAATTTTTTTCAATCGGTTGCGCATCCATATTTTCCATAGATCATTAGAAAATCCTTCTTATCGCCAGAATTTCGCGGTAGGTGACAGGCGACGTGTACTTGATGCCGGTACTTGGAGAACTTGCATGAAGCAGCGTATTATTTCCTGCATAAATTCCCACATGTCCGCTGTAACATACGATATCTCCAGGCTGTATCGCGTCTAAGCTGACACCATATCCAACACTGCGCAGTGCACTTGAAGAATGGGGCAGACTGATTCCAAACGCCTGATATACGCTCATCACAAATCCGGAACAGTCCGCTCCGTTTGTCAGGCTGCTGCCACCATAAACATAGGGATTTCCCACAAACTGAGCTGCATAGTTCACGACTGCCTGTCCATTGGAAACTGTTTGCGGTTTCGCTGTTGTATTACTGCCGAATGAACTGCTGCTTTGCCCCTGACTGCTTCCCTGTACTTTGTCATTTTTTTGTTGCGCCTGTTGCGCATTTTGTGTCTGCTGCCGTGCCATTGCTTTTGCTGCTTCTTCCTGTGTCTTTCTCGCTGCTTCCGCTGCCTTTCTCTCTTCCTCTTCGCGTGCTTTTCTTGCCGCTTCCGCCGCGGCTGCTGCCGCCTGGCGCTCCGCCTCCTCTCGCTCTAATCTCTCTTTCTCTTCCTCCTTCGACTCTGCCACGCGAAACTCCGTCCGGACCGTCACATAATCTCCCGAAACATATCCTAAGCCTTCCTCCGTCGACACACGGTACCACCCGTACTCATCCAGCGCATCATAGACGACCACATCCTCGCCCTCCGGCAGCATGGTAAGCACGGATGCCTCAGTTCCCGGTTCGGTACGCACAAACAACGTCGTAGTCGTTACCGTCGCATATCGTGTGCTGACACCCCGCGCCAGATCCTCATCCCCGACCTTTACATATTCCGCTTTCACATAAGCGTTTTCCACCGAACCTGAACTGACCAGATACCATTCCTCTCCTGCCTCATCCAAAACTGTTTCCAACACCGTTGCCGCACTGTTATTGTACAGCTTTCCGAGTGCCTCACTTTCCACGGAAGGTTCCGCGCGTAAATTCACATAATTTAACACGGATGCGATACCGATATCAGCATATTCAGATGTACTCTGCGGTGATTCACGTTCTTCGATGTCTGCTTGGTCATTCTCAGCAGCATCATTGTCTGTATTTTTTTCCTGTACTTCCAGTTTCATGCGTTCTTCATTCAGCGCACACAGATCCCATGCCACATCTTCATACACCACACTTCCATACCCTGCCGCATACACCACGCTGCCATGTCCTGCTGCAATCACTCCTGCCAGTAAAAATGCTACGATCTTGTTTCTTTTTTTCATTATGTAGAAATCCTCCATTTACAGATATTTACTTTTTGTTAAGTAAATATTACATATTTATTTCATTTTGACGTATCTGCATTGTAACAGAGGATGATGTGCGATTCTACAAGTAGATATTTCCAGTTTCTATGGCAGGGGTTATGTGGAGGGGTTCGGGTGTTAAAAAATAAAAACCACCTTTTGACACCCGAACCCTTTCATACAAAAACCCGCGCATCCAAAACGGTATGTTACGTTTTAGACGCACGGGTTTTCAGGTAATATATTAATTTATGTACATTTTATGCAAATGGATTCTCTGTCGGATATGGCAGGGATGCAGGCTGATTGTAGTTAATATCTTCCATCGGAACGCCAAGATATTTGAATACTTCAAACAGTGCTTTTCCGTAATGTCCGAATGCAACCGCTCCGTGATGCGGATAGTTTTTCTCGATCAGTACATGGCGGTAGAATCTTCCCATTTCAGGGATCGCAAATACACCGATGGAACCGAAGGAACGTGTTGCTACCGGAAGTACTTCGCCCTGTGCCACGTATGCGCGGATCTTATTGTCGGATGTAGACTGCAGACGGTAGAATGTGATATCGCCCGGTGCAATGTCTCCCTCTAAAGTACCGTTTGTCACTTCGACCGGAAGGCTTCTTGCCATGATCATCTGGTACTTCATCTCACAGCTTGCAAGTTTCTTAGAGCAGGTATTTCCACAGTGGAATCCCATGAATGTATCAGTATGTTTGTAATCAAATTTTCCTTTGATGGACTCTTCATACATATCTTTCGGTACAGAGTTGTTGATGTCAAGTAAAGTTACTGCATCCTGGCTCACGCAGGTTCCGATGAACTCACTCAGTGTTCCGTAGATATCAACCTCACAGGAAACCGGGATTCCGCGTCCGGTCAGACGGCTGTTTACATAGCATGGTACAAATCCAAACTGTGTCTGGAATGCTGGCCAGCATTTTCCGGCGATGGCTACATATTTGCGGTAACCTCTGTGCTCCTCTACCCAGTCGGTCAGTGTCAGCTCATACTGTGCAAGTTTTGCAAGAATCTCCGGTTTTTTATTTCCGGTGCCAAGCTCTTTTTCCATATCTGCAACAACTTCCGGGATACGCGCATCTCCTGCATGTTTGTTAAATGCCTCAAATAAATCTAACTCAGAGTTCTCCTCAATTTCAACACCAAGGTTGTATAACTGCTGGATCGGAGCATTACATGCAAGGAAGTTTAACGGTCTTGGTCCGAAAGAAATGATCTTTAACTCGGATAATCCAATAACAGTTCTTGCAATCGGCAGGAAATCATGGATCATATCTGCACAGTCTGCTGCGTCACCTACCGGATATTCTGGAATATATGCATGTACATTTCTTAATTTTAAGTTGTAGCTTGCATTTAACATACCACAGTATGCATCACCACGTCCCTGGATCAGGTTGTCCTGTGTCTCCTCCGCTGCTGCGACAAACATCTTCGGTCCCTCGAAATGTTTTGCAAGCAGTGTCTCGGAGATCTCCGGTCCAAAGTTGCCAAGATATACACAGAGTGCGTTACATCCTGCTTTCTTGATGTCCTCTAATGCCTGTACCATGTGGATCTCGCTCTCCACGATACAGATCGGGCACTCATAGATATCTGCTGCACCGTATTTATCTGTGTAGGCCTTTACCAATGCCTCTCTTCTGTTTACAGATAATGACTCCGGGAAGCAGTCACGGCTGACTGCCACGATACCAACTTTTACTTCTGGAATGTTATTCATTTTGTTTTCCTCCGCTTTCTTTTTTTCTGTACATACTTCATTTTTTCTATAAAAATTTATTCTCTGACATTTAAATTTTTGCCGATGAGTCCGATATGGCTTCCCTCCGGCAGCCCGCCCTCGGCATGACCGATCAGCCATTTATTCTTTGCTGTAAGAAGTGCATCCTCCCCGCTGGCGTGTGCCTCATCCAACGGATAATTGGTGCCCTTCGGCAGAATGACTGCCACCTGGAATCCTGCATCGTCCACATGACATGGTGCATAATGCAGTGTGGTCGCATACACCTCCACGGCTGTTCCTGCCGGGATGCGGAATGCTTCCATTTTCGATGTCTCATAGGTAAAATCATCGGTCACATCTGCCTCTGAACCTAATATTAAGACCGCATCGGTTGCCGCAAGATTGATCTCTGAGCTGCGGTGATATTCCACTGCATTTAAAAGCACATTGTGTCCATTACAGTATCCGATCTGAATCGGCAGTTCTCCGTAAAAGACTTTCTCAATCTCCTTTGCCACCGGCAATGCCTCTAATTCTGCGATCGACGGCTCGTAAACTACATCAGATGGAACCGGCATCTTTTTCATTGCCTCCGTCAATGCTGAAAAATCAATATTCCGGATTACTTTCCCATATTTGCGGAAACGCGTATCCGTAACTTCATAAATCTGCATGTTCTATTCCCTCTTTTCTTATCTTCTATCTCATTTGCCCTGCAGGTTTTCTTTCCTGCATAAGCAAATTTTTTCTGGTATCCGGCTGTTACTATTCAAAACAGTCAGGAACAATACCCTTTCCTGTCCGTCAGATGATCTTGTCAAACAGATCTTTGCATGCCGGATAAATATTTTTAAACTGCTGGTAGCGTGCCTCATATTTTGCAGCAAGTTCAGGATCCGGCTCCACCGTATCGACCACTTTTACGATTGCGGCTGCTGCAGATTCCACATCTTTGTACTCACCACATGCAACGGCTGCAAGCATTGCGCCTCCTAAAGATGGTCCCTCTTCCGTCTCAAGTACATCTACTTTGATATTTAATACATTTGCAATGATCTTTTTCCAGAGAGGACTCTTTGCCCCACCTCCGCAGATCTTAGTGCGCTCGATCGGAATACCAAGTGTTTTTGCAACTTCAAAGGAATCACGCAGTGCAAATGCAACACCTTCTAACACTGCCTGGGTCATATCCGCTCTTGTCGTATCCATCGTCATGCCAATAAAAGTGGCCCTCGCATTCGGGTTATTGTACGGGGAACGCTCCCCCATCAGATACGGCAGATAGTATACATGGTTTTCGCCAAGTTTTGTGATCGCTTCCTGCTCTTTTTTGTAATCTTTGGTTCCGATGATCTCATCCATCCACCATTTGTTACAGGACGCTGCGGATAACATACATCCCATCAGATGATAAGCTCCATTTGCATCACAGAATGCATGTAGTGCATTGTGCTTATCCACACCAAATTTTGCAGAAGAAATAAAGATCGTTCCACTTGTTCCAAGTGAAATGTTGCATTTTCCATCTCCGACAGTTCCGGTTGCAACTGCAGCTGCTGCATTATCTCCCGCACCGGCTGCCACCTTCACATTCTCAGATAAGCCCAGTTCTTTTGCAATCTCCGGTAAGACCGTACCGACACATTCATAGCTCTCATATAACTTCGGCAGCATGTCGGTCGTAATGCCGCAGATTTCACACATTTCTTTCGACCAGCATCGGTTCTTCACATCCAAAAGCAGCATACCGGACGCATCCGAAACATCCGTACAGTGCTCTCCGGTCAGCTTATATGCAAGATAATCTTTTGGCAGCATGATCTTTTTGATCCTTGCAAAATTCTCCGGCTCTTTGTTTTTTACCCAGAGAATCTTTGGTGCGGTAAAACCGGTAAATGAAATATTTGCCGTATATTCTGACAATGTTTCTTTGCCGATCTCATTATTTAAGTAATCGCACTCCTCTGTTGTCCTGCCATCATTCCACAGTATCGCCGGTCTTATCACCTCATCCTTGTCATCAAGAATTACCAGTCCATGCATCTGACCGCCAAAACTGATTCCGGCAACTTCTTCTTTCGGAAAACCTTCCAAAAGTTCTTTTAACCCCTGCATCATCTCTTTGTACCAGTCTTCCGGTTTCTGTTCCGACCAGCCCGGATTCGGGAAATAAAGAGGATACTCTCTTGATACAATATTTTTTACATTTCCGGCTGCATCCATTAAAAGCAGCTTCACGGAAGATGTTCCAAGATCAATTCCTATGTACAACATACCGCTCTCCTTTTTACAAATCACTTCATTGTGTGCTCGTGCACGTTTTATTTATCATACATCCGGGATGACCATTTTGCAATATACTTTTTGTACATTTTTTCATATTTATTTTTGTTTACATTTACTTATACGTTCATTTTTCACATTATTTCAGCCATGTGCACTTCCATCCGATTCGTAGAACACTTCTTTTTCCTGTTCCCATCTATGTGCACATGCACACAAGTTGACAATGTATTGTTTTTTATGTTATCTTTATTTGTATGAATGATGTTGGCATCAAAGTGAATCAATTGAAATAAAAAGGGGTTTTTCTATGGCTACCATGAAGGAAATTGCAGAGCTTTCCGGTGTTTCACGCGGCACTGTGGACCGTGTGTTAAATCACCGCGGCATTGTCAACGCCGAGACAGAACGGAAAGTTTTAGAAATTGCAAAGCTTTTAGACTATCAGCCAAATAAGGCTGGTATTGCGCTTGCAGCGCAAAAGAAAAAATTAAAAATCGGTGTCCTGCTTTTCGGCGCAGAAAATCCGTTTTTTGATGAGGTCATGGACGGTCTTCGCCAAAAACTTGAAGAACTGTCCATTTACGGATGTACCGTGATTGAACGCCGTATTTCTTTTGATTTACAAAGTCAGCTTCAGACGATCGATGAACTGCTAAAAGAAGAGATCCATGGACTGATCCTCTCTCCCTACAATGATCCTGCCATACAGGAAAAGATAGATTTGCTCTGGGAAAACGGCATCCCCTGCATTACGATCAACACCGACATGCCTGATTCGAAACGGATTGCCTATGTCGGCAGCGACTACCACAAATGCGGGCAGACCGCCGCAGGGTTATTACATCTGTTTTCCGGAGATTATGCAAGTGTCGGTATCGTGACCGGCTCTCACAATGTTCTCTGCCACGAAGAACGTATCAGCGGTTTTACCTCCCATCTTCATACAAAGCATCCAAATATCCGCATTGTGGATGTCGTGGAAAATGGCGATGATGATTATAAGAGTTACGAAGTAGTTTCTGACCTCTTAGACCGCCACCCGGATCTGTCTGCACTTTATTTTACAGCAGCCGGCGTCTATGGTGGATGCCGTGCAGTTTTAAACGCATCCCTGCAGCGTCCTCTTAAGATCATTACATTTGATGCTGTTCTATCGACCTGTGAAATGATACGAAACGGCGTAATCTCTGCCACAATCTGCCAACAGCCGGATGAGCAGGGTGCACGCTCCCTCTCCCTTTTGGTAGATTATCTGCTGACCGGAAAACTGCCGGAAAACCGCTGCATTTACATGGATCTAAGCATTAAAATAGCGGAGAATCTTTAAGAGATGTGCTTCTTTCCTTTTTTGCACTCCGGTAGAGCAGAATCGCACTGATCACATCCGCCACAAAAAAGAAATGCAAAATAAAATAGATCACGGAAGCTGTCTTAGATATCTCCCCTGTTTTTCCCAGCCGCAGGGCAGCACTGATTCCGTACATGGAAGACGTGATCATCAGGAAAAAATCTCCTATCGCCAGCATCAGGATCAAAAACTGTGTGAGCATTATATTTTTCTCCGTTATTATGATAAGCGATTGAAGAGAAAAAAGGAAGTTATCCATTTGTACTATAAGAACGAGATCTTTTTGTATCATTCTTCACCCCCGCGCATATACTATTGCGGGAGGTGAACTGATGATTGCCTGGTTTTGTTATCTGATTCTAAAATTCAAGGATTCTTCGCACAGCTTCACAATACGTGCATAAACTATAAAAAACTCTTCCGGTAATTCCATGCAAAACTGTTCAAATCTCTATCTTCTTTCAACCATTGCCTGCCAGCTGGCTGACTGCATGTCGGAGGATGATCTTGCTATCCTTGCCGCTGATCTGGTTGTGCTCAGTGACATGCTGGCAAATATCGCCGCAAGAAATGCTGTCTGCGAAAAAACAAATTCACCGGATTCCTGATTTTTCAGGAACCGGCGTTTCTTTTATCCCGGCAGTTTCCGGTACCATTCGCTGTCTTTCTAAATACGAATGATAAACCATACGTTGAACCTGATATCATCGTTATTTGTAACAAGTCTAAGTTGAATGACCACAGATGCAACAGTGCATCGGACTGAATCATCGAGATTGCATCCCCAGCAGATCAATACAATTTTGATGACGATATACAGGTATGTATTTACGATAATCTTACAATCAACATTACAGAGCTGTTAAGATAAATCTGACTCTATTTATGCCTCTTCTTTTTCTTTTTATTTTGCTCATTTACCATTTCATCTATGCAAACCAAAATATACTGTCGCCATTTATTTACATTTTTAAAGTATCGCATTTTGTTTTTTATAGTAACAAAATAATACACTAGTAACACACTATAAATCAGGAATAATACCCACCTAGCCGGCATTCCTATTTCTGATAGCATAGTAACGCATAGAGTTATTACTGCTACCATCAATGCCAACATTGTAATTGCAAACGACATTACAGCTATATAATCATCCTCTAATGCCTCTGCCTTAAGTTTTAAAAGCATATCCTTATCCTCTTTTATTGGGTAAAGATGTTTTTTTACATACTTAATTTCATTCTCGTTCAAAACAAAATTTTCTTCAAGTCTATCGCACATCTTCTCAAAGCTATTTTTTTGAACTTTCTTCATATATTTTATCATTCCTTTCATGGCAACGCTATCATACTACAACATTCTTCAACGTGCAAACCCTCTATATTTTTCTCACACCATTCTCAACTGCCTATTCTTCTCCTCCACCAGTCATGCAATCCATGAACCTGCCGAAAAAAGCCTTTAAAACAAACAACTAATAAAGCCCTGCAAAAACGACTTTCTCCATATGAAATAGAAAAATACACAGTAATGTGTAACTCTCAAATAAAACATGCGGATAACATATATCACTACAATTAGTATAATATCATTGCCTGGCTATTACAAATATGTTAAGATCAACGTAATACTACAAGTTAAATATAAAAGAGAAATTTATATATTTATCTCAACAGACAACATTAACACAAGTTATACTATTATCGATACTATATTTGCAATGGCCTCTCGACAACATAATATGCTTACCCAGGCAGCTGGAGGACGTGCTCTCATCTGATCCGAGCCTTACGGAAAGGATGATTATTATGGTTTCATGGAATGACTTATTTACTTTTGTCATCATGTTGATGGCGATTCTGACTTACATAGATACCCACAGAAAACATAAGAAATAGCCGTCCTGCTCTCTGGTAAAGTTTAGGAACGGCTATCTCTTGATAACTTAGTATTAAATTCGCCGGGTCGGGTGAAGTGCACTCACCTTCCGGCTGCCTCGTTAAGTATATTATATGTCATATATATTTTTTTGTCAAACAGCCATCATCAAAATGTAAAGGAGGTATACACTATGCCATTTTCAAAAGAAAACACCTACACAACCGATTACATCTATTCTCTCCCGGAAGGACAGCGTGCAGAACTGATCGATGGTGTTATTTATGATATGGCACCACCAAACAGATTGCATCAGGAACTTGTTATGAATTTATCCGCAGAAATCCGTGAGTATATCAGTAAAAACAATGGATTTTGTAAGGTCTATCCTGCCCCATTCGCCGTTTTTCTGAATAAGGATGATAAAACATACGTTGAACCTGATATCAGCATTATTTGTGACAAGTCTAAGCTGGATGATCGTGGATATAATGGTGCACCGGACTGGATCATCGAGATTGTGTCTTCAGGTACGAAACGAATTGATTACGGTGTGAAGTTATTCAAATACCACTCTGCCGGTGTACGTGAATACTGGATCGTAAATCCACTGACCAGGACAGTAAATGTTTATGATTTAGAAAAAGAAGAACTGACAGATCTGTACAGTTTTGATGACGATATACAGGTATGTATTTACGATGATCTGACGATCAACATTACAGAGCTGTTAAAGCAATAGAATACACGCTCTGCGAACATTCTATTGTTATGAATAAATCAGGACTTCCTTCAATGGTGGTCCTTATTTTATATCAGTATGACATAAAATATGTCACGAAATGCAACACAAAATTTAAAAAGTGCCGTAAATACGGCACTTTACGAGTGGACCTGACGGGAGTCGAACATAGTCGAAGCCTGGGTCCTAAAGTGTGAGTGCTCTAGGTCAGACTGCTGCCATTAGGCAGCGTATGCTAAATTATCTTCAGCGTTTAATTTTAATTTTGGAATTTGACGCATCCCGTGCGACTCGCTTCTCCAGCTTCATGATCCCTGTCGAAACCATTACAAGCCCATAAATATATATTTCAGATGCAGCCCTTTCACACACAAGATATCATTTCCTGTGAATCAAAAAGACCACATCATCCATTCTTTTTCCATAAATTTCTTTAGTACAGATTCTTTACTTTGAAATCCCGCTCCGCCTCACGCCGCATATCCTTCTTTGCAATATCCTGACGCTTATCATACTGCTTCTTACCTTTTGCAAGCGCAATATCAACTTTCACAAGACTTCCTTTAAAGTATACCTCAACTGGCACTAAAGTATAACCCTTTTCTGCGATTTTTCCGACCAGCTTGCGGATCTCTGACTTATGCATCAGAAGCTTCTTCGGACGCAGCGGATCGCGGTTGAATATATTTCCCTTTTCATAGGGACTGACGTGCATGCCATAAATAATGACTTCTCCGTTCTCGATACGGATAAACGCTTCCTTGATACTGCATTTTCCCATGCGCATGGATTTTACTTCCGTGCCATGCAGCTCAATGCCAGCTTCATAACGCTCCTCTAAGAAAAAGTCATGGTAGGCTTTTTTGTTGTTCGCAATCAGTTTTTTTTCTGTCTTTGCCATCATGCCCTTCCTTTCTTATCCAATATCCAGCCTGTATAGTATACCCCGAAATGCCGGGGAACGCAAGATGATTTTTTATTCTTCCTCATTCTCCCGCACCACACGAAAGTCGATTGTACGCAGTATCTTGTCAGTTCCTGTCACCATGACATGTACGCGCTGTCCTAGTTTATAGCGGATGTTCGTCACCTCGCCAACCAACTCATAAGTACTTTCATTATAATGGAAATAATCATCTACAAGTGTTGTCACATGTACGAGTCCCTCCACCGTATTCGGAAGTTCCACATAAAATCCCCATTCGGTCACGCCGGAGATCACACCCTCAAACACCTCACCGATACGCTCTGACATATATTCCACCTTTTTCAGCTTGTCGGTCTCACGCTCAGCCTCATCCGCGCGGCGCTCCATCTCGCTCGAATGTTTCGCAACTTCCGGCAGGATCTTGTCATAATGCTCTATTTTCTTTGCATTCATCCGTCCGCGCAGATTGTCCTTGATAATACGATGGATCTGCAGATCCGGGTATCTGCGGATCGGTGATGTAAAATGACAGTAATAAGGTGTTGCCAGTCCAAAATGACCGGTGCTCATGGTCGTATACTTTGCCTGCTTCATGGAACGCAGTGTCAGCCGGCTGATCAGTGCCTCCTCCGGCGTTCCATCGATCTTTTGCAGCAGCTTCTGCAGTTCTTTCGGATGCACTTCGTCCTGTCCGATATGGATAGAATAACCAAAATTATTGATAAATGTCGATAACTTCTTGATTTTTTCAGTATCCGGGTTGTCATGTGTACGGTATACAAACGGCAGTTCCTGCCAGAAATAATCCTGCGCTACCGTTTCATTGGCGATCAGCATGAAATCTTCGATGATCTTCGTTGCAACATTCCGCTCGTAAGGCTTAATCTCGACCGGTTTTCCCTTGTCATCGAGCACGATCTTCGTCTCCGGAAAATCAAAATCGATCGAGCCGCGCTTCATACGTTTTTTGCGCAGAATCGCAGCCAGTTCCTGCATCAGTTCAAACATCGGAACCAGTTCTTCATACTCTCTGATTTCATTTTCATCATGATCTTCAAGGATTTTTTTCACACTGGTATAACTCATGCGGCGGTCTACTTTGATCACGGACTCTGCAATCGTGTGATCGATCACATTTCCTTTTGTATCGATCGTCATCACACAGCTTAAGGTCAGACGGTTTTCGCCTGCATTTAAAGAACAGATCCCATTTGACAATTTATGCGGCAGCATCGGGATCACGCGGTCGACTAAATAAACAGATGTACCGCGGGATAATGCCTCCACATCCAGTGCGCTGTGCTCCTGCACATAGTTTGAAACATCCGCAATGTGCACGCCAAGCTTATAGTTATCTCCCTCTTTTGTCAATGTGATCGCATCGTCAAGATCCTTCGCATCCTCCCCGTCGATCGTGACCGTCTGCCAGTCCCTGAAATCCATGCGTCCCGCCATATCTGCGGTGCTGACATCGTTCGAGACATTTTCCACCTGATGCATGATCTTTTCTGAAAATTCTACCGGCAGGTCGTAAGCCTTTACGATAGACATAATGTCTGTCCCCGGATCATTGATATGACCAATGATCTCAACCACTTTCCCTTCCGGTTTTCTTCCCTCTTTGCCGTAGTCCGTGATCTCGACCACGACCTTATGTCCGCTGACAGCTCCTTTCGAACGCTCCTGCGGAATAAAAATATCTGAACCGAATTTAGGATTGTCCGGCACGGCAAATCCAAACGTCTTACTTTTTTCATAAGTACATACGATTCGTGTGGTACCGCGGGATATAATTTTTGTAATCGTACCTTCCCTGCGTTTCCCACTATTCTCAGAAGTAACCGCCACCTGAACCGTATCCATATGAAACGCACCATGCACCTGTGATTCCGGGATGAAGATATCTTCCTCTTCCCCCTCGATGCTGACAAATCCAAAACCTCTTGCATGCGCCGTAAATGTACCGATTAAGTATTTTCCTTCTGATTTGATATATTTTCCCTTGGAAGTCACCTCGATCCTTCCATCCATCACAAGCGCATCAAGTACTTCCTGCAGTTCACTGCGCTGGGATTTCGGTACTGATAAAACGACTGCCATCTCCTTTGCTTTCATCGGTACATAAAACTCATCGCAGATAAACTGGTAAATTGTCTTTTTCCGTTCTTCTAAAATTGTTTTCTCCATAAACCCCGTCCTTTTTTCTTAGGAATGATAAATGCCCACTTCGCAAGCATTTCTGTTATCAAAGAATCCTGTTCCACAGGATTCACCGCCTGCGGCGGGCCACCCTGCGACATAATCCATCTCCGACGCAGTGCTATCCCGCCCGGAGGGCTTTTTGATTCATAGGACGTAATTTCCTATGAATCAAAAAATGACTGCCGCATCTGCGACAGCCATCCATTCATCTTAAAAAATACTCATATTTAATACCGCTGCAATCACGATAAACAAGATAACAAAAATTCTGGTCAGTTTTACTAACATACCTTCCATGGAACGTCCTTTGTTCTTGCCCCAATATGTGTCTGCTGCACCTGCGATTGCTCCAAGTCCTGCGGATTTACTTTCCTGCATTAAGATGATAACTGTCAATGCCACACTGATTATAATAAAAACTACAGTCAAAATTGTTTTTACAACTGCCACGATCGTTCCCTCCTAGGTTACAAACTCACAACTTTAATCATTGTAACATAGACGTTTCCTTTTTTCAACCCATTTTTTCAGCTTTCTGCTTTTCAGTGATTTCTTCCGGCACAAACACCGCATCCTCTGCCAGTTCCTCCTCAATGCGTAAAAGCTGGTTATACTTGCTGGTGCGCTCTGCGCGGCACGGTGCTCCCGTCTTGATCTGTCCGGCATTGACCGCCACTGCAAGGTCTGCGATAAATGCATCCTCCGTCTCCCCGGAGCGATGGGAAATGACCGTATGATATCCGGCTGACTTCGCCATCTCAATCGCATTTAACGACTCCGTCACGGTTCCGATCTGGTTTACTTTGACAAGGACTGCATTTGCAGCACCAAGTTTAATTCCGCACTGGATACGTTTGGGATTGGTCACAAACAGATCATCTCCGACAAGCTGTACTTTATCACCAAGTCTCTTTGTCAGTTTCTGCCATCCTTCCCAGTCATCTTCGAACAATCCGTCCTCGATAGAAACGATCGGGAACTGCTGCACGAGTTCCTCATACATGGCGATCATCTCTTCAGAACTTCTTGCGATCTCCTGTTCTTCCCCATTTTCCTTTGACTCTCCCGGAAATACATAGACGCCGCGCGCCTCGTCATACAGTTCACTCGCCGCCGCATCCATCGCATAAACGATATCCTCCCCGACACGGTAACCTGCCTTTTCCACCGCTTTTGAGAGATAAGAAAACGCTTCTCCCGTATTCTTAAAATCCGGTGCAAAACCGCCCTCATCCCCGACTGCTGTACTCATACCGTTTTCGTTTAAGATCTGGCGCAGAAAATGATATACTTCTGCACCCATTTTAAGAGCCTGTGAGAAACCGCGTGCTCCGACCGGCATGATCATAAATTCCTGAAAATCAAGCGTATTTTTTGCGTGGACACCGCCGTTGATCACGTTCATCATCGGAACCGGGAGCGTTTTGGCATTGGTTCCGCCAAGATAGCGGTATAATGGCATATCCAGTGCCTTTGCAGCCGTCTTTGCACAGGCAAGCGATACCCCGAGGATCGCATTTGCCCCAAGGTTTCCCTTATTATCGGTTCCGTCAAGTTCCACCATTGTGCGGTCTAATTTTGCCTGCTCTAACACATTCATCCCAAGCAGCATTTCCCGGATTTTTGTGTTTACATGATCCACGGTCTTCTGCACACCAAGACCGAAATAATCTTTATCACCATCACGCAGTTCGATTGCCTCAAATCTTCCCGTACTTGCACCGGAAGGGACAGACTCTCTCGCCGTGATCTTTTTGCCGGTTGTCTCTGTCTCGGCAGTCACCTCGACCTCCACCGTCGGATTTCCTCTTGAATCCAATATCTGTCTTGCATGCACATCTGTGATCTTAATTTTTAATGACATAAAAAAATTCCCCTTTCACACAATCTTTTTCCGTAGTATGTGTAATCGGGGAATCATTTATAACTTTTTTACGGTAAAATAAATTTTTGCAGCGTCGTATATAAAAGTTTCGGATCGATCGGTTTTGCAAGGTGTTCATTCATCCCTGCTTCTTTCGTCTGTCTTCTGTCCTCATCTCCTGCGTTTGCTGTCATTGCAATGATTGGAAGTTCTTTGACATCTGCTCTGTCTAAAGCACGGATCTGTCTTGCTGCCTCAATTCCGTCTAAAACCGGCATGCGAATATCCATCAATATCGCATCAAAATAATATTCCGGGGCATCTGTCACAAGTTCCACCGCTTTCTTGCCATTTTCCGCTGTGACAACCTCAAACTGTTTCTTTTCCAAAAGTCCCTTTGCAACGATGACATTAAGCGGATGATCCTCAACAAGCAGAATCCGCTTTCCCTCAAAACTGATATTCTCTGTTCTTTCCTTCCACGCCTTTTTCCGGCGGTCAAAATCAAGTTTTGCGGTCACGGTAAACACGGTGCCTTTTCCTTCCGCACTCTCTACCGTAATGTCACCATCCATCATCCTTGCATAATTGCGCGCAATGGACAGTCCCAGACCGCTCCCTCCATAAACACGGGTATTTTCTTCATGCTCCTGTGTAAAAATTTCAAATACTTTTGGCAGAAAATCTTTTGCGATACCAATTCCATTATCGGAAACGACTGCGGTCAGCTGTACTCTTCCATCCGTTTCCTGCTCTGCAACAGAGACGTTGACATTTCCACCTTTGGGGGTAAATTTCACCGCATTGTTGATCAGATTTACCATGATCTGTTCTAACCTTGTGGAATCCCCAATATACACTTCCGAGATTTTCTTTCTTCTTTCAAAAGAATAGCCGACACCTGCCATGACTGCCTGTGCCTTCGCTAACATATTGACATTATCCCAGAACTTATCTCCCTCAAATGCCCGGATAGCAAGTTTCATGCTGCCACTCTCGATTCGCGACATATCAAGAATATCATTTAGCAGTGCTAAAAGATATTGGGATGCTGAATCCAGTTTTTCCGTATAATCAAGCACCTGCTCCCTGTCATCAAGCGATGAGCGTATCATGGAATTTAAACCGATGATCGCATTCATAGGTGTCCGTATCTCATGGCTCATTCCGGCTAAAAATTTCGTTTTTGCCTCATTGGCTGCCTCTGCCATCTTCAGTGCTTTCTCCAGCTGCTCCTGTTTTTCTTTTTCTTCTTTCACAATGTCCTCAACATCGGAAAGCATTAAAAGCAGTGTACCTGTCTGTTGATTTAAATACATACAGCGGATCTGTTTCTGACGGTACTTTCCATTTTTCGAACGCAGCGGAACCTCTACGATATACACATCCTGTGATTTTAAATGTTCACGGATATTCGACAATTCCATAGCTTCTGACAACCGCTTCTTTTCTTCCGGCGTTTCCACGCGGTCGGAAAGACATTGCAGCTCGCCTTCATATTGATCCTGTTCAGCCTGTGAATCAAGCGCATACTGACCACTTACAAATTCATCCACCTGCCCGGTGTATGCATCCACCGTATAAATTTCATCATAGCCAAATGTCATGATACATTCTAAAATCTGTTTTAATTTGCTCTCTCTTGTCACATCATGATTGTAAATAAATGCTATAATCTCGCCATTTTCCGGTTTCTGTAAAAGATTTACCTCCACTCTTACCCATACATATCTGCCACTATCCAGTTGCGCGACGTATTCCTCCGAAAGACTGTTTACCCCGTCCTTAAATGCATCAAGCATTCCATCCGGTGACAGTCTCTGATTCTGTTCCTCTGTCAGGTATACTTTTTTGGCATATGCATACATTCTGGAACGAAAATCCGTGACCTTCGCATACATTTTCTCATAACCGTCTTTCGTACCTACCCGCATATCTTCTACCACACGCTTTGTCAGGTTTAAACGGCTTGTGGTCAGGATTTCCCCGGAGACGGCATCCCGGTACATCATTTCCTCCTGGTATTTCTGCTGCAGCTTCTCATGGGCGGTGCGCATCTGTGTTTCCATCTTTTTGGTATCTGTAATATCAGTCAGATATTCCACATATGCCTCTCTGCCACACCAGTCGATGATCTTTCCCTTGGCCTGATAAAAACGCTCATTAATCTTTTTTTCCCGCTGCCAGATCTTATCTCTTTTTAACTCCGCAGCCGGACAGCCCTGGCACGGAATTTTCTGCTGATAAAAAAGTGTATAACAGTTTTTTCCTGCATATTCCTCATTGATGTGAAAGATTTCTTTCGCTTTCCGGTTTAAATACAGCACCTCATAGGTACAGATATCCCTCACATATGCCGCTGTCTGCGACTCGTCAAGCACACTCTGATAAAGTTCTGTAATACCGAGTATTTTTTCTCTGTCATCAAGCTTTTTTAATGTTTCCATGCGAAACCACATAACAATACTGCTCAGTACCACACTCATGCCAAACATCAGCATTGTGTTAATCAGATCAAGTTTTGCATAATTCCACTCTCTGACAAGGCAGCTGCTGACCGCCAGTATGCAGGTGATCCCCGCCTGCATCAGATACATCTGGATGGGACGCACCAGAAAACAGAATGCAAGTCCCACCAGAAGATAATATGCCGTTGTGCTTTCCCGTCCACCAAATATAATATGATTCATGGCAAAAAAGGAACCTATTGCAACGTACTCGACCGCGATCAAAACAGACAAACGGATACCTGAATCTCTTTTCGAATAAAAGGAAACAAACAGTAAGATCAGAAACAATGCTGCATATAAAATACACATATGTTCACGGTAATAGTCTGCCTGTTTTCTCCATAATATGTAAAATGCCAGCATAAATGACAGGCACACCATGGAACTGTTTAAGACACAGAGCACGACTCTGTTCTCATGATCCACCTGCTGCCTGCATTCTGCCAGCACATCCGCTTTCAAAAATTTTTTCAGTTTTTCTTTCCAGTCTTCCCAAAACTTCATCATTCTGTCCCGATTCCTTTGGTCTTTAAGAAATCTACCCAGATGTTGTATTTCGACCCGTACAGATGCAGATTGTCAAACGTAAGCTCCTGTTTTAATCCACCCTGATCATCGCACACCACTTCATTGACATCAATATAAAACACACGAACACCATCCGCAAGCTGCTGTATGCGCTGATTTCTCGCATCAATGCCCGGATTATTAAAAATCGGATCTGAATCAGATTTTTTCTGGGTCACATGCATGATCGCCTGCACATAAATGACCGCATCCGGCTGCAGTGTTTTGAATTTCTCCACTGCATTCTGATACTCATTCATAAACCCGTCCAGTGTTCCACGTCCCATCTCATTGATACCGATCTGAAAATACACCTTTTTATACTGCTTTGCCTTCAAGGCTTCCTCTAATGTCACCTTTTTCCCGTTGACCTCACAGAATGCATCTTTCCACAGATCATAAATATTCATACCAACAGTTGCGAAAAAATCGGAATGATCCAGTCCACCATAATCATGCAGACCTACCGTTCTCGAATCTCCAATAAAAACTGCATCATCAAAATAACTGTCATCCACCTGTATAAATTTCTTTGGTTTTGCAGCCGCCGTTTCTGTATCCTGCATTACTGTTTCCGTCTGCTCTGCCACGTTTTCCTCATCCGTCGTTTCCGTACTTGCAATGACACTTTCCTGGTTCTGTGGTTTTGTTCCATCCGGCAACAGATCCGGCAACTCTTTACTCCAAGGATAAATTTTATCATGAATTCCGTCTAACACCAATACAAAATACGGAGTTTTTTTTACATCGATGGAATAATTTTTATAGATCCCGTCTTTTTTTAAATATCCGATCAGGGAAAGTACCCCCCAGCCAATGATCAAAAAGACAGCAACCCTGCATTTCATTATTTTTTTCACGCTTATTCACCAGTCCTAAAAATTAAAGTACAAAAACGGGTTATTCGTAGAAACTGCCATATAATAAAGACTTAATCCTAACACCACGATCACCGCCAGACTCCCCAGCCATTTTTTTTCAAATACCTTATATAAAGCTGTCGGGTATGGAGTTGAAAAAACAATCCCCATCAGAAACAGTGGACCGTAATCTTTCAGATACTGCAAAAAATCCATCTGTCTGACCGTTTCTCCCACACCGAAAAATGGAAACATTCTTGCATAATAGACACCAAGCTGTCCTACATCCGCAATCGCAAATGCCATCCAGGTAAGCGGTACTACAAGCACCAGATATACATGGGAAAGTATTTTGCTTTTTTTCAGAAACTGCAGTAAAAATGCTTTTTCCAAAGCAAGCAGTAAGAGCAGTGATGCTCCCCAGATCAGAAAATGTCCCTCTGCCCCATGCCAGACGGCAGTCAGACTCCATACCACAAATAAATTAAATATCGTACGCGCTTTTCCCTTCCTGTTGCCGCCAAGCGGAATATAGACATATTCCCGGAACCAGCGTCCAAGCGTAATATGCCATCTTCTCCAGAATTCGGATACCGATCTTGAAATATAGGGATGTTTAAAGTTTTTCGGAAATTCAAATCCAAGCATCCGTCCCAGTCCCAATGCCATCAGAGAATAACCGGAAAAATCAAAATAAAGTTCGATCGAATATGCAAACGCTCCCATCCATGCCAACGGTGTTGAAATACTTTCAAAGCCGATTGCCTGGATGTTATTCCACAAAAGTCCAATACGGTCTGCAACGATCACCTTTGCACCAAGTCCCAGTATCAGTGTTTTTAATCCGGATTCAAACTGTTCGAAAGTAACGGTTCTGCTGCATAAAGCCATACGGACCTCCGAATAGTTGATGATCGGTCCGGCAATCAGCTGTGGAAACATCGTCACATACGTTCCAAGCCGGATAAACGATTTTTCCACCGGCACCCTTCCCCGGTAAACATCGATGATATAGGCTGCAATCTGGAACGTATAAAAACTAATACCGAGCGGCAGCTTATCCATGAAACCGCTATACTTAAAAAGGAATAAAACACCAAAGTCGTAACACAGCGCCACGATCAGCAAAATCAGCTGTTTTTTCCCTCTTCCCTCATAAGTATCCCGGTACATCAACCTGCCAAAAACATAGTTGATCACCACAGAAGCAAGTAAAAGCACTACATATTCTGCCTCACCTGCCGTATAAAATAAAATACTGCCCGCAAATAACACCGCATTTTTCCATTTCTGCGGCGTCACATAATACATCAGTAAAAAAACCGGCAAAAACCGGAATAAAAATTCAAAACTGCTAAATACCATCTTATCGGCTCTTTCTAATCTACATCATTTTTCAACACCGATTATTATAGCCAAAAAAATGCCTTATAACCACCTGTTAAGCAAAGTTAGTAAATTTGTAAATTTTTTGTGATTTTTGTTACATCTTGGAAATATTTTTCAATCTCCCCGACAAAGTACAAAGACCCAAATGCGATCGTTTTGTGTGCCACATCCAGCCGTCCCGGCATCAGTTCGTCAAAAGAGTGTAAAAGTCCGGCATCGCAGATTCCCTTTGCCCGGATCTTCTCCGACAGCTCCTGTGCCGCCAGTGCCCTCTCTGACTCTACCGTCACCGTCTTAAAATCCAGTGCAAGCGGCAGTAATTCCTCGATCATTTCCTCATAGTTTTTATCTGCCATAACTCCCATGACAAAATGAAACTTCTCTCCCGGGAACAAAGTACGAAGACTTTCCGCTAATGCCGCCACTCCGTTACCATTATGTGCACCATCCACCATAAAAAACGGTTCCCGGCTTAGGATCTCCATCCGTCCTTCCCATCTTGTCTTTTTGATTCCTTCTCTGATATAGTATTCTGCCTTTTCATCTGAAATTCCTCTGTCTTTCAGAAAAATTTCTGCGGCAAGGATCGCAGCAGCCGCATTTTCATACTGGTGGACACCAAGCATTGCCATCTCAAGATTTTTGTATTTCTGATAGGAAAAATACTGTCTGCCATTTTCATAGCGGCATTCGGTCACGTCATGCATATCCGCAATCTTTATCTCAGTAACTGCTTCTTTTTCCGCTGTTTCCAGCAAAACATCCATTGCATCTTTTTCCTGGCTCTCTAATACCAGTTTTGTACCCTTTTTGATAATTCCCGCCTTCTCCGCCGCAATTTTATCTAATGTATCACCTAAAACCGCCATATGGTCATACCCGATTTTCGTGACCACCGTAACCTCCGGCACGCCGATTGCATTGGTTGAATCTAATCTTCCCCCAAGCCCGGTCTCTATCACGGCAGCCTGACACTGTCTGTCCCTGTAATAGAGCAGTGCCATTGCCAGACAATAATCAAACATCGTCGGTACTGTCCCAAAGTCCTCCTCAAGCAACATGTTTCCAAGTTTTGTCACTTCTTCACGGGATATCATCTGTCCGTCCACACAGATCCGCTCCCTGAAATCAACCAGGTGCGGTGAGGTAAACATTCCGGTACGAATCCCTGCTTCCTTTAAAATTGAGCACAAAAAAGCAGAGACGGAACCTTTTCCGTTCGTCCCCGCTATATGGATCACACTCATATTCTGCTGTGGTCTGCCTAACTTTTCCAGCATCAGCGCTGATACCTCTGCCCCCGGACGATTTCCAAACCGTCTCTGATGTTCGATCTGATCTAATACTTCCTCATATGTCAGTTCTTTCATATACTGTCCTTTCCCTGACGGATGCTGCAGTCCTCATACGCCGGCAGATCGGTAACTGACACTTATTCCGCCGTATTAAACTGCGATAATAACACCGCCGTCATTTGCATACATTGTGCTGACGCCCGCTGTATCCGTAACAATGATTTTTTTGAACTTTGCTATCTTTTCAATTTTTTCCTTTACTGCTTTTGCTCTCTCCGGACAATTACAGTGTGAAATTGCAAGCACCCTGTTCTCACAGTTTTTTGTCTTTGCAATCACATCCTGAATCATCTTATCCAGCGCTTTGTTCATGCCACGCGCCTGACCAAGCTGACAGATCGATCCTTCCTCTGTAGAACCCATTACCGGCTTGATATTTAATGTATTTGCAATAAATGCCTTAAGATTTGTCAGACGTCCGTTTTTTCGCAGAGTCTCTAATGTTTCAAGTACAAAAAATGTATTCATGGAACTGATATATTTCTCTGTTGCCGCAACAACTTCCTCAAAACTCATACCGGCCTCTTCACACTCCTGCACTTTCATACCGATCAGTGTCTCACCGACGGAAGCGGAACGGGAATTGAATACATAAATCTTCTTCTCGCCCGGATGTTCCTCCTCAAATAAATTTTTTCCAAGTTCGGCACTGTTATAAGATCCGGAAAGCTTGCCGGATAAAGTTACCACATATACATGATCGGCATCCCCTTCATAGGACTTCATATATTCATCCGGAGACGGGCATGCAGACTTTGGTCCGGTAACACTTTCCTTTACCCTGCGAAGAAAATCCTTCTGGTCAAATGTCTCGTCATCGCGGATATAGCATCCATCTACCTCTAACTCTAACGATACATTCTGATAATGTCCATCCTTTTTTAAATCTTCCGGCAGTTCTCCACAACTGTCAATCACGATCTTGTACATATCTTATAACCTCCATAGTCCGACAATTTGTTATTCAAAAACTTTTTATATGTTATTTTTTTCCATTACATGTAGTATCAATTACTACATAACATTAGCACAAAAACTTTGTTTTGTATAGAGGTTTCTATTATATTTTATATATTTTTTATCTGATATCTTTTCTACGAAAACTTCAGGATCAGTACATTCTGATCTCTGTCCTCAATATACGATAATCCTGTAATTCCCTCACAATAATCGCGGATATGCTGTTCATCGATCAGATATGCTTTTGCCTGATCATATAAAGATGTATCCGAAAAACGAATCTCCTCCGTGACAGCTCCATTACGATAAGCAGCGCCATAAATCTGTCCGATCACTTCCGGCTCCCACTCGGTGATATATTTTCCTTCTCTTACATAATAATTATCTGCCGTTGCCGTACATTCCGGCAAAAGCAGTGTACCGTCCGCCTGATGCGTTTTGCTGATCTCAGCCGTAGTCACCCCGAAATAATTATAATTGATAAAAGTCCCCATACCGCTCGCACCATTGTTATAGGAAGAATTTCCCCATGTCGTATCCATAAAATAATATGCACCGTCAAGCTGGACAAGATTCCATGCGTGTGTGTCTCCCTCCGCAGTTCCTGTCACCACAACAGCCGGAATTCCCAGAAGTGTCAGCAGATACTGCGTGGCGTTGGCATATCCCTGACAGACTGTTTTCTTATTTAAAAAGACACTGATGATATTCTGATTTTGTTCAGTCCCCATTTGATATTCAACGTTTCCCGCCAGATATTCAAACACATATTTTGCCTTTTCATAATCTCCCCAGGATGGATCCACATTTTTTAATATGGAATCCACCACTGCGTCGATCCGCCTCTGATAGGAATCACGCTCTGTGCGCTCCATCGTATAACTTGGGGAAAAATCGATGCTGACAATCTTTTTTCCCATGGTATACTGTGTGTAGTTATAACCGGATACCCAGAAAATGCCCCCATGATCTGCTATCACAGAACGATATGCCTTCTCTAAAACTTTTTCATCACAGGTACTTACTTTTACCTTTGAATCATGTGCCAGAATGATCCGGTACACTTCGTCATAGACAGTCTTCTGCTCCGCCGTCAGCGTTTCATAAGCATATCCATGCGGCACTTCGGTATCCGCTGTTTCATTTTCCGTGCTTATCTCTGTACTCTTTGCCGTCTGTTCCTCTGCCGTACCGGAATATGTTTCTGCTTTCGCATTTTTCTGTTCTACACTGATCTGGTTTGTGATTTTTTCCGGAAACACACCTGTATCCTTAAGCACTCCGGAATATTGAACCACTCCGCCCGCTATCACTGCAAGAATTATAAACTTAAGCAGTGTATGCCTTTTTCTTCTTTTCAAAATTCCTCCTTAAAGTGAAAAATATGCCGTTACAAGCTCTGTCAGTGCCTCCTGATCTGCTGCCCCCATCAATTCTCTTGCTGAATGCATTGCCAGAAGCGGAATACCAATATCCACTGTTTTTACCGGCAGCAGCGCAGATGCGATAGAGCCAAGTGTTCCGCCGCCTGCCATATCGGAACGGTTTACAAATTTCTGATACGGGATCTTCTTCAGATCACAGATCTGCTGGATGATTGCAATCGCCTCACAGTCTGTTGCGTAGGACTGGGAACATGCCTCCTTGATACAGAAGCCGCTTCCGAGCACCGGTTTATTTGTGATGTCCATTTTGCCTGCCTGATTCGGATGCAGTCCATGTGCAACGTCTACCGATAACAGCATACTCTGATACAGCAGCTCCTGCGCACTCTCCTTCGCACCGCATTCCGCTAAAATGCGAAGCAGCATGTCGTGAAGTAAGATAGAACCTGCTCCCTGTTTGCTGCGGCTTCCGATCTCCTCATGGTCAAATAAGGCGATTAGATTGATACCGTCTTTTCTTTCCGCATCTAAAATACCGGACACTAAAGCTGCACAGGATGTCAGGTTATCCAGTCTTGGAGAGGATATAAAGTCATCTGCTACCCCAACATACTCCGGCTGCTCCTTGCAGTACACCGACAGTTCAAAGTCTAAAATATCCTCTTTTGCAACAGACAGTTCCTTTGCAAGAAAACTTAAGAAATAATCGGCATTCTTCTCTTCTTCTGCAAGCAGCCCTGCAACCGGGATCATATCGATCTGCTTATTTAACTCCACGCCCTTATTCACTTCGCGGTTCATATGGATCGCAAGATTCGGGATTGTCAGCAGATTCTTTTCGGATGCAAAATATTTCATTTCCGGTACAAACGGATCATTGCCCCTCACTGCCACACGTCCTGCCACACCAAGCGGTCTGTCTAACCAGGTATTTAAGATCGCACCTCCATATACCTCGATGTTGACCTGTGCATAGCGGTTTGTCACGACATCACAGGACGGCTTAATGCGCAGACACGGAAAATCCGTATGTGCCGCTGCAATGCGCACTGCAGGTTTTTCCTCTTTTTTCATCTCATCTTCCGGAATCGTAAATGCGAACAATGTGGTATCGTGGTGATCCACATAATAACGTCCACCCGCTTTTAGATTCCATTCTTTTTCATAAGCTATCTTTTCAAATCCGGCATCCTTTAAACGTTTTTCACACGATTTTACCACATGTGCCGGAGATACTCCCTCTTTTAATAAATCAAATAAAACTGTTTGTTCGTTCATTGTATTTCCTCTTTTCTGTCATACTGATTAAAACCACTCCTATTCTACTATAAAATCAGAAAGATTACATCCTTTATTTTGTTTCCAGGTGTTTTATGGTACAATGGGGATGTGATGTTGGAGTTTAAAGGTGGATCATGATACCTGCAGAAATTAAAATCCACCTTTAAACTCCAGCACCACACCATCAGCTTATGAAAGAGGTATACCGCATGTTAGCGCTCAATATCCCGGAACTTAAAAATTTTATGAATCAGCTTTTATGCTCTGATACATTCGATCATTTCTTATTAAAAGAAGCCACGATCCAGAAAGATGCTGTGTGGAATTTTGACGGAACGGTCACACCGGACTTTTATTCCAGTGAAGAATTAGAAGAACAGGGGTTATCCGGCCTTGCGTTTCTGCCCTACGGCAGAGTGCGCCAGCACTGCTTTGATCTGATCAAGGGAAAACGGACACCTGCTTATTTTAAGTTTGTTTTTCTGCTCTCACCGGACAATTTATCCCGCACGCTTGCCAGTATGCAGACGCCTTTTACACCACAGGATGTGACCGGCATGTTTTTGAATCTGAAGTTCCAGAATGGAAACCTTATGCTCACGACCGGTGTATCCTATCGTATCTTTTCCACCGATAAATCCTTAGAGCACGAATGGGACAGACTGGTTGAGATTTTTCTCAAAAACCACAATATTATTATTGAGAAATTAGGTTAAAAAATATCCGTTTTTTTCCTTTACTTTTCAAAACTGTTATGATATGCTCTAACTAGCTGTAAATACAGCCAGTAATATTTTTTGGAGGTACTTTTCAATGAACAAAGGTACAGTAAAATGGTTTAACAACCAAAAAGGATACGGATTCATCTCTGACGAGCAGGGCAATGATGTATTCGTACACTACTCAGGTCTGAACATGGATGGTTTCAAATCCCTGGAAGAAGGCGCTACTGTAGAATTCGAAGTAGTAGAAGGCGCTAAAGGACCTCAGGCAACCAACGTTACAGTAGTAAAATAATTACTACCAGCACAATCAGTAGTTTCACATGTACCTTTTTCTTTTTAAATAGAACCAGTTTTTATTTGTTAGATTAAGATATTGTAAACAATGGATTTAAAAAAGAGTGTCGGCTTTCCGGCACTCTTTTTTATGTTGTATTGAAGCAGAGCATAAAAAGTCCACATAAACTGGTCTGCTCATTTTTCACTTAACTGGCATTTTAAAATAAACCAGTGTGCGTTTAAGATAGGCATAAACAAATGACTGTTAAAAATCGGTCATACGAAACAAATGAGGAGAAAAGAATATGAGCACAACATCTACAACAGCTGCAAAAGCAGAAAATTCAATCGGTCAGGTACAGTTTCTGACTATCACGGCACTTTTCATCGCACTGACCTATGTATTTACCGCATTCGTCAATGTCAGACTTCCGATCACCGCAAACGGCGGACTGATCCACCTTGGCAACGTTCCACTTTTCATCTGCGCGATTTTATTTGGCAAAAAAAGCGGTGCACTCGCCGGCGGCATTGGCATGGGACTTTTTGATCTGCTCTCCGGCTGGACTGCATGGGCACCTTTCACTTTTGTGATTGTAGCCATCATGGGTTATGTAGTCGGCGCAATTACAGAAAAGCATCACGGTCTTGGCTTTGACGCACTTGCAATCGTTGCTGCCTGCGTGATCAAAGTAGTCGGCTACTATATCGCAGAAGGAATTATTTATGGGAACTGGATCGCACCGTTTACTTCCATTCCTGGAAATCTGGTACAGATCGGTGTTGCAGCCGTTGTGGTTCTGATCGTTATCGAGCCGCTTCGCAAAGCAGCAAACAAAATCATTTTTAAATAATTTATTTTTCAGAAAAGAGGATTCGTGTGAAAAATGAGATTTTTCACACGCAAGATTTGTGCTTGCGCACAAACTTGAGATGCAAATGAAAACGTTGTTTTCATTGAAAAACGGATAAGAATGGAGATTATTATGTACAAGATCATGACTCCCGGACCGACACAGGTGCCGGAAACAGTAAGGCGTGCGCGCAGTTTTGCCTGCACAAATCCTGATCTGGATGAAGAATTTTATGATTTTTACAAAGAGACCTGCGAGCTGATCAGCAGCCTTCTTGGCACGAAAAATGAGACGCTGATCTTAGACGGGGAAGGAATTTTAGGACTGGAAGCTGCCTGCGCTTCCCTGACAGAGCCGGGCGATAAAGTACTTGTCATCGATAACGGTATCTACGGTAAAGGATTTGCCGACTTTGTCAGCATGTACGGCGGCATCCCGGAACTTTACCATGCCGATTACGAGAACACTTTGGATGTGGACGCACTCGCGGAATACTTAAAAGATCATCACGACTACGCTTACGCCACCGTTGTCCACTGTGACACACCGAGCGGGATGTTAAATGATATCAGCAGAATCTGTCCGCTGCTCAAACAGTATGGCATTTTAACGGTCGTTGACTCTGTTTCCGGTATGTTTGGCGAGAGAGTCTGCGTCGATGACTTTCAGATCGATCTTCTCTGCGGCGGTTCCCAGAAAGCAGTCTCTGCACCTCCTGGTCTTACTTTTGTTGTGGTGAGTGATGATGCAAAAGAAAAAATGAAAAACCGCAAAACCCCGATTGCATCTTTCTATGCAAATCTGATGGCTTTCGACGGTTACTATGAGAAGAAATGGTTTCCTTACACCATGCCGATCAGCGATATCTACGGTCTGCGCGCTGCATTTAACCTGATCGCCGGCGATAAAACCCTGTATGAGCGTCATGCAAGGATCGGTTCCGCCACCAGGGCAGCCGTCAAAGAAGCAGGATTAAAACTTCATCTGCAGAGCGGTTACTCAAACACCGTAACGGTTTTTGATATCCCGGAATGTACCGATGCAAAATCCATCTTAGACGAGATGCGCACAAAATATAACATTATGCTTGCCGGCTCCTTTGATGAATTGTCCGGAAAAGTGATCCGTATCGGACACATGGGCGAAAATGCAAGATTAGAACATATGGTTCCTGCTTTAGAAGCACTCTCCGCTACCCTGACCGATCTTGGGGTAACGCTTCAGGGAAATCTTGCGGATCTGTTTTTGAAACATTACAGGGAGTTTCAGGACTGATCTGTTTAAACCGGCTCACTCCATAGCACCTGGATTTCCTTTGCACCGGCAGTTTCTTTAAATCGACTTTCTCATCATCCGGGGTCTGAATCAAACCCCGGTAATATTGGATTGTGTATTATCTTTCTTCTCTTCCAGCCGCTCCCTGATCTGCTGCATCCTGCCGTCTAACTGTGAGATCAGCTCCGCACAGAAGCAGAGATCCTGTGAAATGACCTGTGCATTGTCTATATCTTTTTTGTATTTTAACTTGTGCTCCAAGCTCGCCCAGAAATCCATTGCAATGGTACGGAACTGCACTTCCACGCGCATCATCTTTTTCTCGTTGGTCAGAAAAATCGGCACTTCAAGAATCAAATGAAGGCTGCGGTAGCCATTCGGCTTCGGATGGCTGATGTAATCTTTTTTCTTGATGAGTTTGATGTCATCCTGCTTTTCCAGATAATCCGCTAATGTATAAATATCATCCGGAAAAGAGCAGATAACGCGGACACCTGCGATATCATTTAAATTTTTTTCAATGTTGTCCACCGAAAACGGGATCTCCTGACGCTTCATTTTCTTCATGATACTGTCTGGTTCCTTGATCCTGCATTTTATCGACTCGATCGGGTTTCTGCTGTTCTGGACCGACAGCTCTGTATTTAATACATCCAGCTTTGTCTTTACCTCTAACATCGCACATTCGTACTGCATCATCAGACAGCGAAACTTCTGTAACTCCTCAATGTCCCCAAAAACATGATCCAGTTCCTTGACTGTTTCAATATCCATGTACTCCATTTGACTTTCTCCTTAGAAACATTATTTTGTAACGGCTTCTCCTGACCGGTTACCTTCTAATTACTATTTTACCATACTTTTACCAAATATTTATTTAAACTTCTGTGAAGATTTCATACAATAGAATGCACACTCTGCGAACATTCTATTGTCATGAATAATAGAAAGTGCGTTTTTTACATCAAAGGTGCAAACAACCGCAGAAGGCACTGGGTTCCACGCAAAACAGCGGATCGCCCGCTCTTATATTTTTCTGTCACTTCCGTACTCTCGGCAAAAATATGTTCAAAATCCTTCCGCATTTCCTTCACCGCATCACAGTTGTACAAAAAAGCCCCATTTTCAAAATGAAGATACAAACTGCGATAATCCATATTGATCGTGCCACAGGTTGCCGCTTCCCCGTCGCAGACACACTGTTTTGCATGAATAAATCCAGGTGTGTATTCATAAATACGCACCCCCTGTCGCACCAGTCCTGCATAATAAGAACGTGTCACTTTGTAGATCAGTTTTTTATCCGGGATTCCCGGTGTGACGATCCGCACATCCACCCCGCGTTTTGCTGCAAGTCCCAGTGCCCGGTTCATCTCATCTGTGATGATCAGATACGGGGTTGTGAAATAAATCTCCTTTTTTGCATGTGCAATGAGATTCATATAAACACTCTCTCCGACGTGCTCGTCATCTAACGGACTGTCCGCATACGGCTGGATAAAACCATCCTGTTTCGCCTGATAATCTGTCTCTGGCAGATACTTCTGATAATCCTGATCTGTTTTTTTCACGGCATTCCACATTTCAAGAAACATGACAGTAAGGCTTTTTACCGCATCCCCCTCTAAGCGGATACCGGTATCCTTCCAGTGTCCGTACGGGTGGGTAATGTTAAAATACTCATTTGCAAGGTTATATCCCCCTGTAAATCCCACCTTTCCATCGATAACCGTGATCTTCCTGTGATCCCGGTTATTCATAAATACGGACAATACCGGAATAATCGGATTGAATACACGGCATGCAATGTCATTTTCTTCCATGCGTTTACGGAAATCATGATTGATAAAACCGATACTTCCGACATCATCATAAAAAATACGTACCTCCACACCATGTGCAGTTCTGTCTTTCAAAACGTTTAAAATCCGCTCAAACGATTCTGCCTGCTCGATTGCATGGTACTCCATAAAAATAAAATGTTCTGCTTTTTTCAGTTCTGCAAGCTGTGCCTCCAGCCCCTGTGACGCATCCGCATAAAATGCTACATCCGTGTTATGATATACCGGATAATGCCCGTATTTCCAGATATAATCCGACTGATTTGCAATCGACAAATCTTTTTCCTGCAGTTCTTTTATGACCTCATCATCACCGTTTAAAAAAGGAAAAAGTTCCTCATCGATCAATTCATAACGTTTTTTCATGCTCCTCGTCAGATTCGAACGCCCGAATAACAGAAACACACACAATCCAAAAATCGGAAAAGCTGCAATCAGAAGCATCCATGGCACTTTAAATGCCATATTTCCATGCGTTCCGTATATTGCAAAGACAACTGAGACTGCGATCAGCGTGGAAAAAAGGGAAATTGCCGCTGAATAACGGTTCAGCCATAAGAAAAGGTTGATGATCCATATCACCTGAAGCAAGACACTGATTCCAACAAAGACAAGTCTTCCTATGCTGTTTTTTACTGATGTTTTCTGTTCTGTTCTCATAGTATTGAAAAATACCGCACAATTGCTCATGCGGTACTCTTTTCTCCATTTCCAATTTATTTTTTAATTACGTCCACCTATTTTATCTTTTACATTTGCGTTTACTTTTCCGAGGTAACCTACCAGCTCATCTGATACTGTCACAATCCGCTCTGTCGCCTGATTGCACTGGTCAACGATCTGCTGGAATTCTTCCATATTCTCGGTCGTTACTTTGGCGCTGTCAGCATTCTGCTCCGCAAACTCTGTCAGAGATGTGATTCCACTCTCGATCACAGTCTTATGATCATCTAACGCACTTACTTCTTCACTGATTCCATCTACCGCATCGCTTGTATTCTTGATTTCCTCATTCAGTGAACGGAAAATCTCTTCTGTATCATGAATCTTTTCATTCTGTTTTACAAACGCTTCTGATACCTTCTGCGTGATCTCTACACTGATATTTGAATTGTCAATCAATGTATTGACAATCTGGTTGATCTGCTCTGTTGATTCTCTTGACTGATCTGCTAACGTACGGATCTCTTCCGCAACAACTGCAAATCCTCTTCCATGTTCTCCTGCTCTTGCAGCCTCAATGCTTGCATTCAATGCAAGAAGGTTTGTCTGATTAGAAATTCCGGCTATGATCTCTGTTGCCGTACGGATCTCCTGCGCTGACTGGTTGGTCAGATCTGTCTGCTGTCTTACATTTTCAATCGCAATGCCGCTCTCTTTGCTGATATTTACAAGTTCCTCCATGATTGCTTCTGCTGCTTTGTTGCTCTCTTTCATATGCTCTGCACTCTGTGCTAACATCGAAACATTTTCAGCAATTTCATCAATCGTTCTGCTGATAGCGTCGATCTTCTCTTTCATATCAACGGTATGATCTGCCTGGGATATTGTATTATCGGTAATGGTGGTAACTGCCTGCTCGGTCTGTTCCAGAGAAGTTGTCATACTCTTAAAGATATGTTTGAAATCCTCCGAAACCTCACCAAGCTCCTTCGTCGCCTTTTTAATGCCAAGTACAACCTGTGAAAATGAAGTAATCGACTCCTGAAATGTACGCACAAGCTGTCCGATCTCACCATCTTTCTCCGCAAGTTTATTTGCCTTCTCTGCAACACCACCGGAACCTCCTGCCTCTGTGCCTTCGCCCATAAGCTGTCTGAAAACATCCAAAAGTGTCCTGATTAATGCAAACACTAACCCGAAAATGATTACTGTTGCAGCACAGATCAGTATCATCGCAACCATTGTGCCGATCACTCCATTTTTCAACAGCTCAAGTACAACAATCTGCCATACTGCCATAATCAGGAAAAACACACCAAAAACGCTTAGCAGTTTTTTCCATGCCATCTTTTTATCATCGCCCATTTTTTTATCCTCCATCTGTTTTTATTACCTAAGACTGTCCCGCAGCAGGCGGCGCAGTCTGCATTGATTTCTGCATAACCTTATTCTCATACATTGCATGATCTGCTTCACGGAATACGGATGCAAAAGAATCTATGCAGTCCGGCTCATAAAATGCGATTCCCCGCGCAATCTGTATTTTCTGTTCATACTTTGTATTGTTTTTATTGAAAACCACAATGCCATCATCAAAATTTCTCAGCAACTCATCACATATTGCCTTTTCGGCCTGTTCGATGATGATCACAAATTCGTCTCCTCCGATGCGGTATACGATATGGTCTTTAAATCCCTTTTGTATCAGTCTGCTTGCATCCCTGATCAGCATGTCACCGAATTCATGTCCAAAATTGTCATTGATCTTTTTAAGGTTATTGATATCCATGACTACAACTGCATATTTGATCTTCTCATCAGCCGCACGTTTATCTAACTTATCCACATACTCTTTATATGCAGCTTTATTGGCAACGCCTGTCAGGGCATCCGTATACGCCTGCTCATTCACATAGTCAATGTAATGCCGCAGGTGATTTACCATCTGTTGCACGCTGTCTGCAAGTACACCAACCTCATCTTTGGATTCACAGTCGATATTGACCTCAAGATCACCACCGGCAACCTTCTGTGCAGCTTCCGTAAGTTCTTTGAGCGGACGCGTCATTTCCCTGGTAACATGGATTGTGATCAAAACCGATATAAAGATGATAGACAGCGTTGAAACCAAAAACAATCGGATAATACGGTTACTCGACGCATTGATCTCCTTTGCCGGTGCGGTGACAACAAAAAACATACCGTTTTCTAACTGTCTGGCGGTCATTTTCTTCTTTATGCCATCCAGATTATAACCGACAAGATTATCCTGTGTTCCTTTTTTGTACAGTAAATTTAAGACCTTTCTGATCTTTCCATGTGTATTTTCTTCATCAAGTCCTTCCGGATAATCACGGTGATAATAAATTACATAATCTGCTCCTGCAAGGAAAGCATAACCGCTCTCATAAATCTGTACAGAATCCACCTTTTCTTTCAGCAGTGCCATATCAATATCCATGCCCAGAACACCGATAAAGTCTTCATTCCTGTATATCGGCACCACATAAGAAATAATCCAGTCATTTTTATTCTTATTGTCATACGGCTCCATCCAGAACGCCTCTTCTTTTTCGAGCGCCTCATAGTACCAGCCGACATGCTCCACATCATCCTGTGCATATTTTGAAAAATCGACAAGGGAATCTTCGGTAACTCCGCCATTTTCATCCTTGTACCAGAAAAATCCCGTCTGGGGGCCGGCAAGCTCCGGATTCACTCTCATATAGACTCCGCGTGATCCTTCTGTATTTTTCACAGTATGTAAGGCAACCTCCTGCACTTTCTTCACCAGCACATCGGTATTGTCTTTGTCCATCCCGTTTTTTCCAAGTTCGCTATACTGTTCTATTGTATAATCCTGAATCATATTCACGGACTGTTCAATACTTGTCAGCGTTGCATTGATCTCCTCTGCCTTATCCTCGCAAAACAGATTCATGAACTGTGCGGAATCCTCATTTACAAGTTTATGCGTATATAGAAAACCAACATATCCAAGTGCCAGCGCTGAAAGAAGTACACATCCTACCGTCAAAGCCAGAAATTTAGACTGTAAAGACCTCATCGGCAATCCTCTCTCTCTTCTTTCTGATATAGTTCTATTATATGCATTTTGTCATAAATTGTCAAAAATTATCACTCATTTTTTGTATGTTTTTTTGAACACTTTCGACAACATTTTCTTGATTTTTTTTCCGGGAAACCCTAAAATTATTTGTGGTATGTGACCATACCACAAATATTTTTGACACAATAGAGGTATAAATTTTATGGAATTTCAAAAATTAAATGCACCATCACTCAAAGAGTTATTTATATCCGAACTTGAAAATATGATCATTTCCGGCAGACTTCCGATTGGCACGAAACTCCCATCCGAACGTGAACTTGCCTCATCCATGCAGGTTTCACGTGCCGTCGTCAACTCCGGTATCGCCGAACTTGAAAAGAAGGGGTTTGTCGTGGTAAAACCACGGATCGGTACGTTCGTGGAAGATTACCGCAGAAATGGAACTATGGACACCTTAGTTTCCATTATGAAATATAATGGCGGTTCTTTAAGCAGTGATGAGATCCGTTCCATCCTCGAAGTGCGTATTCTTTTTATGAACCTTGCAGCCCGCCTTACGATTGAAAAAGCAAGTGACGCTGAAATCGAGGGACTTACCTTTTATCTGGACAAATTAAAAAATTCCTCCACCCCGGAGGATGCCGCTGCATCGATCTTTGAATTCAGCCACGAACTGAGTTTTATCAGTGGAAATATGCTTCTGCCGCTGTTTTTTACCTCTTTCCGCGACCTTGTTTGCAGCCTGTGGGTGCGCTATGCAATAAAATACAGCATCGAGGAATTATACCAGAGTGCCTTATCCATTTATAATTTCGTCCGTGCAAGGGACGTAGACGGTGCTCTCCATTACATAGAAACTTCCACCACAGAATGTATCAGCGGAAACCGCATGATCTACTGATCTTAGAAACACCTTCAAATAAACTTCATAAAAACAGCCGGACTTTGAGGCATTCTGACCGCTGCTTCATTATCTGACGATCACAGGTCACCTCAAAATACGGCTGTTCTTATTTTTCTTACATTTTATTTTGCAAACTGGCTGTTATACAGTTTTGCATAAAATCCATTTTTCTCTAACAGTTCCTCATGTTTTCCCTGTTCCACAATATTTCCATCCCGCATGACAAGAATGATATCTGCTTCTCGGATCGTGGAGAGACGATGTGCAACGATGAAACTGGTACGTCCTTTCATCATACGCGCAAATGCTTCCTGAATCTTGATCTCGGTTCTCGTATCAATCGAGGATGTCGCCTCATCTAAGATCAGCATCGGCGGCAGACACAGCATGACTCTCGTGATACAAAGGAGCTGTTTCTGTCCCTGCGAAAGACTTCCGCCATCCTCCGAGATCACGGTATCATATCCTTTTGGCAGACGCTTGATAAAGCTGTGAGCATGGGATGCTTTTGCCGCTGCGATGATCTCTTCCTCCGTGGCATCCGGTTTTCCCATCGTGATATTTTCACGGATCGTTCCACTCCTTAACCACGTTTCCTGCAATACCATACCATAATTGCTTCTGAGGCTCTTTCTGGTCATTTCATCGATCGGTGTTCCGCTGACACGGATCTCTCCACTGTTCACATCATAAAAACGCATCAGAAGATTGATGAGTGTCGTCTTACCGCAGCCCGTAGGCCCTACGATTGCCACGCGCTGTCCCGGCTGTACGGAAAGGTTGAAATCCTCGATCAGCTTCTGTTCCGGCGTATAAGAGAAATATACATGGGACAGTTCTACGCTTCCGTCCGCTTTCTCTAACACTTTCGCACTCTCTGCATCCGGCTTCTCGACCGGCTCCTCGATCAGTTCAAACACTCGGGCAGCACAGGCAAGTGCATTCTGCAGCTCGGTGATGACACCGGAGATCTCGTTAAACGGCTTCGTATACTGGTTCGCATAACTTAAAAGACTCGATAACTGTCCGACTGTAATGCTTCCTCTGATGGCAAGAAATGCACCGATGACACCGACTGTCGCATAGACAAGGCTGTTGATAAAACGTGTTGCCGGGTTCGTGATACTTGAAAAGAAGATCGCGCGCAGTGAATATTTCTGCAGTCTTCCGTTGATCTCGTCGAACTGCTCTAACGCCTCATCCTCATGTGAAAATGCCTGCACGACTTTCTGGTTTCCAACCATCTCTTCGATGAAAGCGGTCTGTTCGCCCCGTGTCTCAGACTGCAGTTTGAACATGGAAAATGTCTTTTTTGCAATAAAACTTGCAACAAACAATGATAACGGTGTGATGACCACGACCGCAACCGTGATATTCACACTGATCGTCAGCATAAAGATCAGTGTACCGAAAATTGTCACGATTCCGGTAAAAAACTGTGTAAATCCCATCAGAAGACCATCTGCAAACTGATCAACATCCGCGATGACACGGCTGACCACCTCTCCATAAGAATGGGAATCAATATACTTAAGCGGTAAATGTTCGATCCGCTCAAACGCTTCTTTCCGGATATCACGGATCACATTGTAAGTAATCTTATTGTTGCATGCATTCATGATCCACTGCGCGGCTGCCGTGAGCAAAATCACCACTGCCATACGCTCTAAGATCACAAGGATTCCTGCAAAATCAACCTGTCCCTTCGTGATGATCAGGTCGACTGCACGTCCTGTTAAGATCGGGATATAAAGAGTCAGTGCCACGGTAACTGCCGCAAGCACGATCGATAAGCCAAGGTAAAACCAGTATCTCCGGATGTAATCAAGCACTTTTTTTACTGTTGTCTTCTGCTGGTCTGTCACTACTTTTTTCATGCCGTCTTACCTCCTTCCTGTTTCTTAAACTGTGAGTTGTAGATTTCCTGATATACCTCACAGCTTTCTAACAGCTCTTCGCTGGTTCCAAGTCCGACGATCTTTCCATCATCAAGCACAACGATACGGTCTGCATGCTGGATTGAAGCAGCTCGCTGGGAAACGATAAAGACGGTCGTCTCTCCTTCCATTTCGCGGATGGCTTTTCGAAGAGCTGCATCCGTTGCAAAATCAAGTGCGGATGCACTGTCGTCTAAAATGAGTATCTCCGGTTTCTTTACGACTGCACGTGCGATCGTTAAACGCTGGCGCTGTCCGCCGGAAAGGTTTTTTCCGCCCTGTTCGATTTCAAAATCAAGTCTGCCCTCTTTGTTGTCGATAAACTCTTTTGCCTGCGCAACTGTGATGGCACGGTTCAGATCTTCTTCTGTCGCATCCGGGTTTCCCCATTTTAAGTTCTCGCGGATCGTTCCATGGAACAACACGGCTTTCTGTAAAACCGTACCAATCTTTCCACGCAGCTCCTCAAGCGGATAATCTTTGACGTCTTTTCCGTCCACTTTAATAAAACCGGACGTCACGTCATAAAACCGCGGGATCAGGTTGACTACCGAAGATTTTCCGGAACCGGTTCCTCCGATGATACCGATCGTCTCGCCTTTTTTTACCTTAAAATCAATATCCGTTAAAGATTCGTCTCCGGCACCCGCATAGGTTAATCCTACATGTGAAAATTCCACGGCATACTCTGCTTCTTCTGATCTGTCAGCGGTATCCGTCCGCACCTTATCCACTTTCTGGCCTGATCCGTCCGTGATGGATGGCTGCATCTCAAAAATGGACTGGATACGGTTTCCACATGCAATGGATTTATTGATATTGATGATCAGGTTTGCAAGCTTCACTAACTCCACTAAGATCTGTGACATATAGTTGATCAGCGCAACCACCTCACCCTGTGTGATATATCCGTTATCAACACGGACTGCACCGGTCCAGACAAGCACCACGATCGCACCGTTGATGATCACATAGGTAAGCGGATTCATTAGTGCTGATATCTTTCCGACATAGATCTGCGCCCTTGTCAGAAGATCATTATTTTCATTAAAATGTACTTTTTCATCATCTTCCTTATTAAAAGCACGGATCACCCTGCTTCCTGTTAAATTTTCTCTTGTGATCCCAAGCACCTTATCGAGCGCTGACTGTACCTTTTTATAAAGCGGAATACTGATCAGCATGATACCGAATACGATTATGGAAAGAAGCGGGATCGTAACGACAAACACCAGTGCCGCTTTGACATCGATGGTAAATGCCATGACCATTGCGCCGAACACGATAAACGGGGAACGCAGAAACAGACGCAGCACAAGGTTCACGCCGTTCTGCACCTGATTGACATCACTTGTCATTCTCGTGATCAGTGTTGCCGTTCCAACAGTATCCATCTCTGTAAAAGAGAGGCTCTCAATGTGTGCAAACAGCGCATGGCGCAGTTTTGTTGCAAACCCGACTGCCGCCTTTGCCGCGAAATACTGTGCGGTGATCGAGCAGGTCAGACCGATCACTGCAAGCAGTACCAGCACCATACACATTTTCATAATATAGGACTTGTCCCCGGTCGCAACACCAGTATCAATGATTGCCGCCATAACCAGCGGCACGATCAGTTCAAAGGTTGCCTCGAGCAGTTTAAAAAGCGGACCTAATACACTTTCCTTTTTATAGTCTTTTAAATAAACCAGTAACTTTTTCATAGTATTCTCCATTTTTACGCTGCACTTTACGCATGACAAGTTTGGGCGCAAGCACAAACTTGAGTGTGAAAATCTTATTTTCACACTGCCCTCAAATGTTTATTTTTTAATTTTTTTCATCTGCTGCAAACCAAAGATCACTACCCCACCTATGATAAAGAACAGGATGGAAAAATTGTGGATCGTCATTGCAGGCTGTGGGGTATCCAGTGTTGTTGGGCCCATGATCACAGCATAAATAGAACCAAGCATCAGTCCGACGATCAGAAAGATCATCTGCGCCCGAAAACGCTCTAATGCCTTACGGATCAGCTTTACAATACTGAAAATACCGACTAACACACCACATCCGAATACGAATACTGTCGGAAAACTTTTTAAGTTTAAATGCAGGATATCTTTAATCGCCGTCACGATCGGCAGGTAAAGTCCCATAATTAAAAGCAGTGTGGAACCGGAAATACCAGGAAGCACCATTGCGCAGATTGCAACTGCGCCTGCTATGAATACATAAATTCCTGTTGTGACTGTCAGATGTTCCAGATTTACACTGTTTCCGCCGCCAACCGGATTAAAATAGGTGATGGCACACACAATGGCTGCCCCAACCAGTACAAACGGGCAATATGCATATTTCCCTTTTAGTGTGTCCAATTCTTCACGGACTACAATCGGAATTGCAAAAATTATAAATCCGATAAATAATGAACTGATCGCATAAATATGGGATTCAAAAACATTTGCAAGGATCAGAATCGCAAGAACCATTCCTGTTACCCAGCCGATACCGAGCTTGATCAGAAAGAAAAACGCCGTTTTCTTTTTTTCCATATTTCCGGTGATCAGATCATCGATCGAGTCGATAAACTGATCGTAAAACCCAAGCAGAAATGCCACGGTTCCACCGGATACTCCCGGGACACTATCTGCGAGTGCCATACAAAATCCTCTGATAAACTGTATTATGTACATACGGTTACCTCTTTCTTCCTTATTAATATTTACATGTGCTGTCTGCACACCATACTGCCTATTATAATCTTTCGGCTTCTGTTTTGTCTAGTATCGTAAACATTAATATTTCTTTTTTGTATCTTTTATTTCAATTTCCCGGCGCAGTCCCAAAAGACAGATCAGATTTGGCACTGCCATCAGAAAATTAAACAAATCCGAAATGCCCCACACCACATCAAGAGTAATCACTGCGCCGAAATAAACGCACATCATATAAACGACCTGGTAAATGCGGACACCCTTTTCCCCAAACAGATACCGCACGGCGCACTCGCCATAGACATTCCATCCGATGATCGTCGCAAACGCAAACAAGACCAATGAAACCGACAGCATCTCATCGCCCCACACCGGCAGTTCCCGGAATACGGCAAAACACATCCGCTCCCCCGGCACCCCCGCATAATTGCCCGGATGGGCAATCATACTTGAAACCGAAGCAATTCCTGTGATTGCACACATGACGACCGTATCCCAAAAAGGCCCTGTCATGGAGACAAGAGCCTGATCCCTCGGTGATGCATGCTGCGCCGTCGCCGCTGCCATTGGAATTGAGCCAAGTCCCGCCTCATTTGTAAAAAGCCCTCTGGAAATCCCGGTTCTTAACCCCGCCATCACCGTTGTCCCAACCACCCCCCCTGCGGCAGCCTCCGGCACAAACGCAGAGGTCACGATCATTTTTACTGCCTCCGGGATCACCGTATAATTTTTCATCAGGATAAAAATACATCCGCCTAAATAAAATGCACTCATCACAGGAACCAGCCAGGTACATACTTTTCCAATCTGCCGGCTGCCACCGATGATCACCTTCCCCGCAAGCACCCCCGCTGCCATGCCGATGATATGCGGCGATACCGGTATCTGTTCCGTTACCGCCGCACTGATCGAATGTGCCTGCACACTGCTGCCGATCCCAAGCGACGCTAATATCGTAAACACAGAAAATAAGACCGCAAGTCCTTTCTGCTGCATGCCTCTCTCCAACACATACATCGGACCGCCGATCCTCTTTCCATCTTTTTCCGTTTTGCGGTATTTCATGGACAAAAAACATTCTCCATAACAGGTTGCAATTCCAAGCACACCGGTGATCCAGCACCAGAACACCGCACCTGCCCCGCCGACTGCGATCGCCGTGGAGATACCGATAATATTTCCCGTCCCGATCGTCGCCGCCAACGCTGTCGCAAGTGCCGAGTAGGAAGTATTATTTTTCCCGGAAAAACTAAGCCTGATCCCACATGGGATCTTACGCTGGATAAACCGCAGACGAAATGTAAAATACAGATGTGTCCCCAGAAGAAGCAGGATCTGCCCCGTGGCAGCAAGCTGACTGATTTTTTGCATAGCACACTAAAATCCCCGTATACGGATGCCCTTGTTCCAGTATACGGGGATTTTCTTTGATTCATTCTTTGATTTTTATTTTTTGTGAGTGCCCTCTATGCAGTTACTTTTTTCCGCTGTTCCACCACCTGTGCCAGCCGGTCCAGACCTTTATTGCAGATCACAGTATACACACTTCCAAAAATGTTTGCCCCGATACGCAGAATCACTGCATTCTGCAGTCCAAACAATCCTGCCGCGATCGACAACGCCCCAAACGTATTGAACGCCGTCTGCCATGCATAGCCGGCAGAATAACCAACTCCGATTCCTCCGATCATGCCGATATACGGATACATGGATTCCGGAAGAACCAGATATAATGCCACAAAAATAAGGCTTCCAACGATATTAAAAAGGCCTCTTTTCTCTGCCCTTCCCATGCAGTCATCCGTAAACGGCAGGCAGACTGACATACAGGCGATCCCCGCCCACATTGCTCTTGGAAGTCCCAGAAGCGACATCACAAGCATCGCAGAGGAAACAATGAAAGTCAGTTTTATATACCAGCGGTTTCTGGCAGAGGAAAGATCAAATTCCCGGAACAGATCCAAAAAAGTTCTCCGGTATGGTCTGTTTTTCTGATTCTTATAGAAAATCGCCATACAGATCACCATTCCGGCAAGCAGTCCCTCCACGCGCAGCAGATACGCATGTCCGCTCACGTCATATCCCTGTAACAGCAGATAACCGAGTACAAACGTAGAATGGTTGTACATGACCACATTGTGACATCCTAAGATCATCAGAAGCATGATACAGAATACGTTTACAAAGAATGTCGGGATGGGCGAAAGCATATTGCTAAGCCTTGGTCCCGCGATCAGTATTCCAAAAATACCGGCGATTGATAGCAGTCCATGCGTGGTTTTGATCCCAAAATCTGCCTGGCGCAGCACCAGCACTGCCAAAAGAACGGTCACTCCGACCACACTGTTTTCCGATCCGGTCAGTTTACTGTATAAGGTCACAACCGCCACACAGAATACCATCACCAGATAAACCTTAAAGTTATAGATTAAGATATGACGTCTCTTTTCTTTTTTGTCTGTTGTATTTTTGATGAGCTGTTTTGAACCTGTCGAACTGAGCTGAAGTTCCTGATAAAATGTCATAGTACTCTCCATTTCTACACTGTTTTTGCAAAGTAGAGAGTACTATAGCGCAATTTGCGGGAAACGTCAAGGTCTAATATTTCGGCAGTGCGACAATAAATTTTGCCCCATGTCCCTCTTCACTCTCGACAGATATTTTCCCGCCATGCGCGGAAACAATCGCCTTAACGATCGTCAGTCCGATTCCGACACCGCCTGTTTTGCGGTTCCGCGAACGGTCTGCCCGGTAAAAACGTTCAAAGATCATCGGCTGATCTTCTTTTGAGATGCCGATTCCCTGATCCTCGATCGTCCACACTGCTTCCGTGCTGTTTTCATGAACACACATACAGATTACTCCACCTTCTAAGGAATATTTCACTGCATTAGACAAAAGATTAAAAATGACCTGCTGTAAACGTTTCCGGTCGCCCCATATCACTACAGCATGTCCCTCTACGGTACACTCAAGATGCTTTTTTTCAAGTTCCGGTTCAAATGCCATCCGCACTGTTTCAGACAATTCCCGTAAATCCACTTCTTCCTTATTTAAAATCATATTTTCATCTTCGACCTGACGCAGCTTTTCTAAATCATAAATGATCCCTGAAATGCGCTCCAGTTCATGATAGCAGCTTTTCAAACGCTCTGTCGTCGGCTCCCAGACTCCCTCAATGATCGCTTCGAGATAAGACGACACATTTGCAACCGGCGTCCGCAGCTCATGCGCAACATCGGTATTCAGTCTCCTGCGTATTTTTTCCTGCTGCTCTAAATTTTCTGCCATATGATTTACTGCTTCGGTCAGCTCTGCCAGCTCATAATTTTTAATCTTCAGATTTAATCTGACGTTATAATTTCCCTCTGAAATTTTTCTGGTAAGCTGCGTTGCCTTTTCGATCGGAACGATCAGACGTTTTGCCAGTATCATGCCTGCAAGCACTGCCCCCGCCAGGGAAATTCCCCCGACTGCAAGTAAAATAGCGTTCAGGGAACTTAAGAAATCAAAATCATCCTCATTAAAATAATACGGACTATAATAGCTTACGTCTAAATAGCCGATCCTTTTTCCCTGCTGATCCAGTTCATAACGGTCTGTTTCAAAATCACCGTGCAGGTACGGTCTGTCTGTTTCCATCCGGGTGCTGATCTTATCCATGACCTGATGGCACATTGCCATGTCATGATTCATTGCATCCCACACCACATTTTCATCCGCATCATACAATTTTATGATATAACCGTTGTTTAATGCATACATTCCGAATCCATGAATATAGTCGAGATTCCACTTGTTCTCAGAACCATCATACTGCGGGATCAGATAATCCGCCATTTCACCGGAAAAAGTTTTCTGCTTTTCCCCCACATATTTTTCAAATCTTCTGCTGATCAACAGATTTGCTGTCAGACTGATCAGAAAAACGGTCACGAGGACAATACAGACAAATCCCGCCGTAAGCTGCACGCTGAGTTTTCGTCTCATGGCTCATTTCCTCCAAACCCATATCCAATTCCATGCACCGTGCGGATATAAACCGGCTTTTTCGGATCTGTTTCTATTTTTTTGCGCAGATTTTTGATGTGTGTATCTATGACCCGGTCATACCCGTCAAAGGCATCATCAAAGGCGGCTGCGATCAGTTCTTCTCTCGTAAATACTTTCTGCGGGTACCGGACAAATGCCGTCAGGATCTTCCATTCTAACGGAGTGACCGCGACAGCCCTGCCATCTCTGTATAACTTTTTATTCTCACAGTCGATCACAAGCTCCCCATCCCGGAAAGTAAATCTCTGTGCGACCGGTTGATCCTCTGCCGCTGTTCTCCGAAGAACCGCCTGAATGCGGGCATACAGATTTTTCAGGCTGAACGGCTTTGTAATATAGTCGTCTGCCCCGATCTTTAGACCGTTCAACATATCTTCCTCCATCGTTCTGGCTGTCAGCATGATGATCGGCACGCGGGACCTTCTGCGTATCTCTGCACACAGTTCTTCCCCTGAAATATCCGGAAGCATTAGGTCTAATACAATAAATGCGATTTTTTCCCGCTCAAAGACCTCAAATGCTGCCTTCCCTGTCTCTGCGAGGAAAACATGATATCCCTGTTTTTCCAGATAGGATGCCACCGCTTCACGGATCATAGGCTCATCATCAACCACTAAAATATTCATTGAATCTTCCACGTTTCCCGTCCTTTTCCATTTTTTATCTGTATTATAGCGGCATCACATTTCTTTTTCAATGAAATCACACAGCTTATTCTTCATTCCCGACTGTTTCTCAATGAAAACAACGTTTCATCTCCAGTTTGTGCGTAAGTACTAATCTGTCACAGTAATCGTGCCGCAGATCATTCCCATCCAGCAGGTATACTGCACGATTCCCGCCTGATCCGGTGTAAACTCGATCACGTTTTCCCCTTCTGTCAGGCTCTGCGCGATGCCATATTCCCGGAGCAGCATCTCATAATTGCACCCGTTCACATACCCCTCAGGCACATCGATGGTCCACTTTACCGGTATGCCGGCTTTCACTGTAATATCCGGGTATCTGCCAAAATCAAGTGTACTGTTTACAATCTGGACTCCATCTTCTGCCTGTACTTCTTCCGACTGCACATCTGCTCCGGTCTGCACTCCTTCCGACTGTCCCCTGTTCTCGCTTTCCCCATTCCGGTCTGCTTCTGCCACCGTCTGATTTACAGGAAAAAAGGAGAACCCGGATAAATTGACTCCCTGTGACAGCATCGCCAGTCCAAGCACGGTCACAAAAACTGCACCGACACTCATCACTTTTCCTGCAAACCGTCTGCCCAGTAAAATAACCAGTGAACCAAGTCCCATCATAAGCGGAACGGTGCCAAGGCTGAATGCAAACATGGATAATGCACCAGCTGCAGGATTCCCCGATGCAAGTGCCACGATCTGCATGGACATAAGCGGTCCGCAGGGCATCAGTCCATTTAACAGTCCCACAACAAACGGCTGCCCGCTTTTCGCTTTTTCTGCACTGATCTTTTCATAGACAATCCCCGGCATGCGGATATGAAATTTTGCATGCCACGGGAAAATTCCAAGCATGCGCAGTCCCATCATGACCATGATCACTCCGGCAATTATTTTTAACATTCCTTGGAATACCACCGGCAGTCCGGTACTTCCCCCGCCGCCGATCAGCATTCCAACTGTTCCTAAAACAAATCCCACCGCTGTATAAGAGCACACCCGCCCAAGGTTATAGAGAAATGCCGGGCGCAGCATATGTTTCTTTTCCGTTTTCCTTCCCTGATCCTGCAGGCACTGGGACAGATTGATGCCCCCGCACATTGCAACACAATGCACAGAGGTCAGCAGTCCGATCACAAAGAGCATCCCGTATCCCATCCCGGTCTCGGCAAGCTGTCCGGGAACCAGTAAATTTAAGATCCCGGTCATCTGCAGCAATGCATATAAGGAAAAGATCACCAGTAAAAATCCGGCCATTCTTTCAAAATCAAATTTATTGTTATCTGATCTGAAACGTACTTCATATCCGGTTTCTTCGATGATCTTTTTAATCCCGGCAAGTGAGATCTCATCCTCATCATAAGTGATATCTGCCGTTTTTGCGGCATAGTTCACCTCTGCGATCCGTACTCCCTTTTCCCGTTTTAATCTTTTTTCAATCTTATTCTGACAGCTGATACATGACATACCGTCTATATACAGCCGCTTTTTTCTGATATCCAATTTTTTTGGCTCCTCCTGCTTTTTCTTTTGATCGTAGCAGAAGAATATGTGATTTTTATGTGGTTTCTAAAAATCCTCCATTTTCCAACAGCGTTGTATCCACAAAGTCATCCAGATTAAAATCTTTTTCAAACCGTCCCGCTTTCAGTGCCCAGTCTTTGATCTCATTCAGATGCTCCTTCGTATCCTGTGAAAATCCCATCAGCAGTTTTTCCTGTTTCAGATTCTCTAAAAACTGATCCTGCGGAATCCCTGTTTTTTCTTCCACGATTTTAGCAGCTTCCTCCTGATACTCCAAAACCCAGTCCTGTGTCTCCTGAAATGCCTTTAAATAATTTGTGAGCAGTTCTTTGTTGTCCTCTATATATTTTTCTGTCGTGATAAAATATGCATCCGTGCGAAGTCCCAGTTCATCCATCGTAAGAAGCGGTTCCATCCCTGCTTCCTCAAGTTTTTTTGCATTCGTCCCGGATGCCCAGAATGCCACACCCTCACCTGTTGTCATCACTCCGAGGGCTGCCTGTGCACTGTCCACATTTACAAGCACCTGCTGATCCCCCTCAATTCCAGCCTGCTCTAACGTCTTTGCATTCCAGTAATCCCATACGGTTCCGGCTAACGTCACAAGACCCTTTCCGGAAAGATCCGTCAGTGATGTGACTTCCTTCGGATTCACATACAGTTTTCCGGTGGAAGAGGATGAAAAATTAGCGATCAGGCGTAAATCTGTATCATCCTGTGTATTTCCCAGACGGTTGATCGCTGCATAATCTGCCAGATTCCCGATATCCACCTGATCTGTCACGATCGCATCAATCGTATTGATCCCGGCTGCAAATTCGGTCACTTTCAGCTCAATGCCATATTTTTCAAAAATTCCCTGCTCTGTTCCAACTTCTGCAACCCAGTGGTCACTGTTTCCCGTCATCACACCCAGTCTGACCGTCTGTACCTCTTCCGTTTTAGCATCCCCTGCTGTCTGTGTATCTTCTTTTTTCGTATCTCCTGCCGCCTGTGACTGTGTGCCGCAGCCTGCCAGCCCCGCTGTCAGTCCCAGTATGACCAAAAATGATATCCATCTCTTCTTCATAACGATTCCTCCTTATTTTCACTGTTTTAAGTCTTTCTTTTTCACACTCGCAACGCAGAAATCGATTCTCTCCTCCTCGTCTTCCTCATCTCCGCCGCCTGTCATCTGTCTCTTCTCAGAATCTACACCATCGATCACCGTGATCTTTCCTGTTCCAGTTCCATCCAGTGAACCCGGCACGCGGAAATGTTCGATATCCACAGGTTCAATGGAGACTTCCTCCGGTTTTTCCAGCTGCGGGATCCACTCATACGGCACACGGTAAGCACGGTACACCATATTATTGGTAAAAGTACCCAGGAACCGGTTAAAATACGGGTTGATATATTCCCATACAATCTCATGTTCCGGCGTCACCTCGACCAGCCTGCCATCAGAGCCTTCCGTGATCAGTGTATTGCCATTCGGAAGTCTCTGCGCAGCACTGATATAGGAACTGTAAAATCTGGATGCATCCGTAAATAACAGCGCTCCTGCCTCAAGCGGCGTATACTGCCAGGTGATCTCAAGTGTTACCGGGTTAAACTGCAGCACGCGGGAATAATCTCTGTGTGCATTGTTGACTCCCGTCGGCGATGCAGGGTTCGGTACACCGTATCCGCCTTCTCCTCCATTGTCAAATACCAGCAGGTCTCCCTCCCCCGGAAGTCCTTTCGGGATCATATGTAAATGATGCTGTCCAATGATCCAGCCAAGTTTTCTTGTCGCCTCATTTTCATTGAAATCTGGACCGAGCCGCCAGACGACATCTCCTGTTTTCTTTGAAATAATTCCAAGTATGTTGGAATTTCTCGCATCAAAAATAATATTATCCGGATGGAATCTCTCATCCCCGCCGTCATACCATTTGTTTTCTCCCAGCGTTGCAATATTGTTGATGTGCATCCAGTCCCCGCCTGCTTCCCCGTGCAGTCCCGGATTCCGGTAAAGTGCATTCTTTGCCGCCTCATCAAACCCTAGCTGTGAAAAATGGTCACTCGCTCTCCAGCTCCATAAAATATTGCCATCCCAGTCCACTTCAATGATCTTGTCATCGATCAGTCTCTTATCTGATATTTCATGATTATAGAGATTCTCATGGGTAAGGATCAGGGTATTTCCACGGCCGGTTTCCGGCTCACCGCCCGGATAATAATATCCCACCGTCGATCCCTCTCTCTGGTAATCATGATGCTGTCTTGCCATATAGACAGTCTCTTTTCCCGGATCCGCAACCAGTTCCGTATGGTCAAACTTCCAGACGATATTGCCATCCCAGTCTACCTGAACGAGGTCTGTCTGGTCCTGATATGCATATTTTCCTCCTCTCGTTCCGGTCGTCCCCATCACATATCCACCCGGCAGGATCTTATTGGGAAATCCTCCAAGTCCTGCCCAAAGCTGCACTTCATTTCCATTCATATCGATCAGAAGTGCCCCCTTTGCGGACGGAAAAACCGTATAACCGCTGTATGCTTTCTCTTTCTTATAAATTGTTGTTCCTGTTGGAAAAATACTTGGATAACCCATATGCGCTTCACTCCTTATGATAATTTTTTTATTTCTTCTGCTATGATCAGTTTGTGTGTAAAACCGGTCAGCTTGTTTTTCATGGTTCCATTTTTCAAAAATAAAAGTGTCGGCAGTGTCGTGATATCAAATCTTTCTGCCAGTGCTTCCTCCTTTGTGATATCACATGCCGCATAAACTGCTGCATCTGGCTGCTCTTCTGACAATTCCCTAAGCCCCACTTCCGTCATCTTACAGTGCCTGCACTCCGGTGAAAAAAATTCTATGACTACCGGCTTTTCTTTTTCTCCGGCAATCTTTTCATAATTATCCCGTGTTAATTTCTGAACCATTCTGATTCCTCCCTTCCTATCTCACACCAAACCGTTTCAATGCTTTTCTTCCCACAAACTGCAAAATCCTGTCTGCTAAAAAACCAATGATACCGAGTGTAAAAATACCGATAAAGATCCAGTCTGTCTTATAATAAAGTCTTGATGTGTAGATCAGATATCCGATTCCCTCCGATGCCGCTAACATTTCTGCCGCCACAATGCAGATGATCGCTCCGCTTAATCCCAGACGTATTCCGATAAAAATATTCGGGACTGCCGAGGGGATGATCACTGTAAAAAATGTCTTTACCCCGTCTGCACCAAGCGACTCGGATGCCTCGATCAGTGCGTCATCCACCGTCCGCACCCCCGCGATCGTGTTGATCGTGACCGGAAAGATCACCGCATAAAAAATCAGTGCCACTTTCGATTTTTCCCCGACTCCAAACCACATCAGAAACAATGTGATAAAACCGATCGCCGGAACAAACCGGAAAAAGTTTAAGAATGGTTCAAAAATCGCACCGATCTTCTTAAAATGCCCGATGCACAGTCCCGCCGGAATGGCAAATAATATTCCAAGCAACCAGCCTTTTAACACGCGCTGCATACTGATTAAAATATCCCGGAAAAGCTCTCCGCTTGCCACCAGTTTTCCCGCTCCCGCAAATGTGGTAACCGGTCCCGGAAGAAAATCATCGCTGTAAAATAACGAACCGGTCTGCCAGATCAAAAGCAGCAGAACCCATGTGATCAGACCACTTTCTATAATTACCTGTATGACTCTTTTTTCTTTCTTCATCTTTCATCCTCCCTGTTTTCCAACAAAAACTACAACCTGCGTCATCTTTACAATGCCCGCCACTCCGGACAGAATTTTTTCCTATATATAAAACATCTCATTTTCCTGGAATCCTTCATTCTGTATCAGATGCGCCTCTTTCTCATCCACCGCATACAGACGGTATACAATGACCTCTACTTTTTCCCCTTTTTGAAACGGCTCCTCCTCAAAGGACTGTACCGTTTTTAATAAAATGCCATTGACATTGACTAAAAGTTCTAAGCAGCTGCCTCGAAATGAAACCTGTTCCACGATACCTTCCGCATACAGGCTCTGGTATCTCTTTTCTGTTCCATATCTGACCGCCTTTACAAATTCCGGCCGTATGATTGCCCTGCTGCATCCCGGATACAGATGAAATCCTTTCAGTCTGTCATAATCCGTAATAACTGCTGATTCTCCGATAAACTGCGCCACAAAGGGTGTCTTCGGATTTTTATAAATCTCTGTCGGCGTTCCCATCTGCTCGACCCTTCCCTGATTGGTCACGATGATCTCATCCGCCACCTCCACGGCCTCATCCTGGTCATGTGTCACAAAAATACTGGTAATGCCGATCTTATCGATCATATCTTTTAACCAGCTCCGCAGTTCCTTTCTTACTTTGGCATCGATCGCTGCAAACGGTTCATCTAACAAAAGTACCTGCGGATTTGGTGCAAGCGCCCTCGCAAATGCCACACGCTGTCTCTGACCGCCGGACAACTGCGTCGGATAACGTTTTTCGAGTCCTTTCAGATCCACAAGCTCTAAAAGTTCTTTTACCCTCTTCTCAATGACTTTTTTATCTTCCTTGCGGACCTTAAGTCCATATGCCACATTGTCAAATACCGTCATATAAGGAAACAGTGCATAATTCTGAAACACAAATCCGATTCCGCGCTCTCTTACCAGAAGTTCATTGACACATGTTCCATCGATGTAAATATCTCCACTGTCCTGATGTTCCAGTCCCGCGATCATGCGGAGAATCGTCGTTTTTCCGCTGCCACTCGGTCCTAACAGGGCAACCAGCTTTCCTTTTTCAATGCCAAACTCTACATGATCGGATGCTTTATAATTTCCAAATGTTTTGTTTATGTCTTTTAATTCGATATACATATCCGATCTCCTTTCCTTTTGCTGTGTGATTGTTTTCTGCTTCGACGTCTTGCTTGATGTATTTATATACCAGTTTTGTATAAGATTCCACGACTGATTGTGTAATCGTTTGCATGGATGATGGTGTTTTCCTTATTTTTCCAGTAAAAACAGCTATTTTTCTTCTGTCCTTCCCTGTTTGGGTTTATTGTTTTTCAGTTTTCACGAAAACGTATACACTGTCTTTTTTCCACTGTTTGCTTCGTTTTTTATGTATGTTTTTATTCATAATTTTCCAATTATTTTTATTTTCCTGCAAACGTTTACATACCTTAAAGGAACAAAGAGTCGCTTGCGACTCTTTCGCGCTCGAGCGGGAGCGGTGCTGTTTACAGCTAACTTCTACTCCGCGAGATGCGCATCCCGCCCGGAGGGCTTTTTAATTCATAGGACGTAATTTCCTATGAATTAAAAAAGAACTCCTCCTGACGGTTTTAAACCATACAGAAAGAGTTCTCTGTGTTTTATAAAAATATCATCTCTTTTTCCTCATTGTGAAAAGGAAGTACCACCTCAAAAGCATTTCCGGTATCTACAAGTGCCTGCAAAGATTCGGATGTCAAAAGGTGGCTCACAACTTAGTGGCTGGCAAATTGCAACCACCTTTTGACACCCGAATCCTATGAATTAAAAAAAGGTCCATGACCTGTTTTCTCTCAGATATAATATTCCATCCGGTTTGCATTCTCCACTAACGTACAGCTCTCCCGGATCATCAGTTTTCCTTCTAACTCCGTCCGGACGATCCCCTTATGTCCGCCACTAAGACGATCAATCAGCAGATACAGCGCAAACTTTCCCATTTCTTCCTTTGGAAGACACACCGTAGTAAGCATCGGTCTGGTATACTGTGCCTCCTCAATATCGTCACTGGAAATAATGGATGGAACGTAATAACGGTTCTTATATTTATTCAGGCATTTTAACATGCCGATGGCGATCATATCATTTGCACAGTAAATGGCAGTCGGCGCATCTCCTCTCTGGATCAGGCGTTCCATCACAGCATAACCTTCCGCCTCCGTGTGTTCTGCCTCAATCACAAAACTGATATCCATATCAATTCCATACTGAAACAACGTATCCTGATATCCCTTATAACGCGACTCATTATGGCAGTCTCCCACATAACCGATCTTCCGGTGTCCTAAACCGATCAGATATTCCACCGCCATCGCTGCGATCCGCTTTCCGTCGCAGATGACCTCATCCACCAGATAGTTGGTCGAATTGCGGTTGACGGAGACGATGCTCCGGTATTTTGCCGATAACTTTTTCAATACATTGTCATTGCATTTTCCAATGATGATCAGTCCATCACTGCGGATCTCCCCATCCGGCTCCATCTGCGCAATGACCTTATCAATATTTTCCGTCCGGCATTTTCTGTCATTCGAAAACAACGGCTGATGAAAAATATGCATCAGTATGCATCCCTGCCTGTGGATTTCACTCTCAATGACACGCAGCAGTTCGCTGAAAAACGGATCTGTCTCAAGATTGCCGGTTCTGGTCATCAGTACATCCAGATACCATACTTTCTGACTGGTATTCGTAATTCCCTTTTTTAAATTCCTTGCCGCTTCGTTCGGCATATAATTGAGTTCCCTGGCAATCTTCCAAATACGTTCCCGCAGTTCTTCCGAAGAACATTTATACCCCGGATTATTCAATACCCGCGAGACTGTCGCAGTGGAAACGCCCGCTTCCTTTGCAATTTTCTTAATAGACAAAACCTCACCCCATTTTATTTCCTAGTATTTCTATATGCTAAGTGGATAATAAAACAGGTGAAACGTTTTGTCAATAGATATTCAGATTTTTAATCCTGTCTGTCTCCGTCCCCATAACACTCACAAAACCGCGCTGCAAAGGACGGTTTTTCCCCTGCCACATACAGATGCGCCGTGCTGCCAAATTCATTCACACGAAAACTTGCGATCCCTTTTCTGCGTTCTTCCGTGTAAATACTGGTGATCGAGCTCGGCGCCGCACACAGTCCATGCCACAAAACCATTGGGGATACATTTAACAGATGGCTTAACATCACACACTCTACCCCGAAATGACAGAACAGAACGATCGTGTCATGATTTGGCTCATTCACGCGGTAATACATATCATCCCGCTCATAACCATGCTTTTTCAGTAGTGCATCCAGACCATCGCAGACCCACCGGTAAGCTTCCTCCACATTTCCTTTTCGCATGATGTCTGTCTTATTCCAGCGCTCCCTGTCATAAAGATCCAGATCCTTTTCCATGTCCTGTGGAAGCCAGTCCCAGCAGATCGACTTTTCATTTTTCACATCCGGCCTGTCAATGTGTGCTTCAAACTCACGGAGCCAGTCTAGTGTCTCTGCCGTCCGGTTCATTTTTTTCAAAGTACATCCGGCAGTATCCTGTGCCCGTCCCAATGGTGATACATAAAATGCTTTTACCTGCAATTTTGACAAGTATTCGGCTGCAAGCTCCGCCTCTCTCCATCCGGTTTTTGTCAATGTGTCCAATTCATAATTTGGATCGCCGTGTCTTACAATTATGATTCTCATGTGTGTTCCTCCTGATTTTTTAACTATCGCTTTCTCATTTTTATGATATACTCGATTTATGACAAAAGCAATGGCGTACAAAATCCTTGGGATTACCCCCGGAACAGATTTTACAGAGATTAAAAAGAAATACAGACAACTGATGCACCGGGTACATCCTGACGCGGAAGCATTTTCTACCAGAGCCTATGATTTTACTGCACAGGAGATCAATGAGGCTTATGATTTTTTGCGCAAAAATAGGACAGATTCCTTTTCCGGACAAGTTACCAAAAATACTACATCTGGCAGGAAACAGCACGGAAAGGCCGTTTACCACCAGTCTTACCGGGATGAAAATACCACAACCGGCTCCACAGCAAAGCAGATGAAATGGAATGCTCCGCTCAACGAAAATGCGTATACCAAACGCACAGTCTATCATTACGCCGAAGATGCGGATGGCGGGATCATCGGCAGTTTTCCCGCCGCCACAGGAAAGTATCTCTGGATCTTAGAAGAAGATTTTCCCCTGTTTTTAAAAAGTATGTTTGAGTGCAGCAAACGCCTGCTCGATGAGGTCGACACACAGATCCGTCGGGAAAATGTCTGTCCAAAACGGCTCAAATTCCATGCAGAGCTCTCCTATCTGTTAGCCCAGCAGTTTATCGACGTGACATCAACGCTCAAACAGCTTTTGACACCGGAAGTCCTCCCCGACGCCGACATTTATTCTATCGCCTCGATGTTAGAACTCGCTGTAGATGCACCTGTGCTTCGCTCCGGCACAACTTTATATCCGTCCCGCATCCGGGAACACAGGCTCTTTTTAACGACAAAATCCGGCAAAAATGCCGGATATGTATCGTTTCGGGATGACCGTCTGTATTATATTATCATTCCGCTGTTTGAACAGAAACGCGCACAGGTAAAGATTGAAATTTCAGCCTCCCAGGACCGGAAAAGGAACCGCCCTGCCGGAAAATATAAAAATCTTGATTTTCTGATAAAAATCTCCCACAACAATGCAGGAACATTCCCGGAAAATATCAATCTGCAGATTGAGGGACTGCTGGCAGAATATGCGAAAAATTAATCATATATACATAGATTATTTCTCTACAGAACCTTACGTCCATTTGCTGTCAGCTTAAAAGTCGTGCCTAATATTTCCGCTGATTTTCTGCAAAACATCATACGCTCAAGAAAGATTTCAAAATAGTCATACATAGAACAGATATTTTCATCAATCTGAAGATTCAGCGCAATCACAGATTTATCTTCCGCAATCTTTAATTTTGAATCCGTAACTGCATAATTTACCCTGTCATGAATATCGAAAGCAGATCTTTCTTTTTGTCGCACACGGCTTCTTCTGACATCTGTTTTATCTGCTATAATAAGTGCTGCAGATATCACATCTACCGGACTCCCCGTTGACTCATCATGATTACCAATGGCTGATACAACCGTTATCCGGTCCTCCAGTGTCATATCCGTATCTTTCAGAAGTTCGTTTGCGAGAAGCGCTCCATATTCTGCATGATGTGTTCTGTTAATTGCATTTCCAATATCATGCATATATCCGGCAATTTTAGCAAGTTCAATCTCATGTTCGGAATATCCAAACCGTTTTAAAATTTTTCCTGCCTGATGAGCAACCTGCACGCAATGTGCCTGTGAATGATCAGTAAATCCAAGCTGTCCAAGATTCGCATTTCCTTTTGTCAGATATGCATTTATTTCTTTATTTTTTTCTATTTCCTTATACCTCAATTACCATTATCTCCCTTACCTTTAAAATCTCTTTATTGCATCCATTGCAAGTGTAGATCTTTCACATTCATCTGCTGATAATGTGATCTGCCAGCAAAGAGTACTATCCATCATATACTTTGCCGCATAACTTAAACCATTTGTTCTTTCATCTAAAAATGGCTTATCAATCTGATTAGGATCGCCAAGCAGTATGATTTTGGTTCCCTTTCCGGCTCTTGTAATAATCCCTTTTACCTGATTCGGTGTCATATTCTGTGCTTCATCGATAATTAAATACGTCTTTGCAATGGATCTTCCACGAATAAAATTTAACGCTTCGGTCTGAATAATTCCTCTTTCAAACACCTCTGTTATTTTGTCACTTAATTCCGCTTCATCTTCATATCGTTCCTTCTCATCCGAATCGAGAATCTGCTCTAAATTATCAATCACAGGTCGCATCAATGGTGCTATTTTTTCTTTTTCATCACCCGGCAAAAAACCAATATCATCATCAAACTGTGCATTAGGCCTGCATACAATGATGCGGCGATATTCTTTTGACGGATTGTTATATACTTTTTCCATTCCGACAGCAAGTGTATAAAATGTTTTTGCAGTTCCAGCCATCCCCTTAATAATCACAAGCGGTGCCGTATCTGCATCTGTCATAAGTGCTTCCTGCATAAAATACTGCCCGACATTTCTCGGTGAAACTCCATATGGTTTGCTTTTTTTATACACCAATGGAACTACTCTTCCACCTGATACTCTTCCAAGAAGCGTCTTTTTAGAGGATTGATCAGATTTTAAAATTACAAATTCATTTTCATGAAATTGAGGTGTACTGCGATTTCCTTCCTCATCACTCTGATAAGTGTCATCAAGAGAGATTCCCTTCTTTTTAAATTCTTTAATCATATCCTCAGGAAAATATACTTCTGTTCTGCCAGTATATTGTGCATCATCATCTGAAACCCGTTCTCTTTCAAAATCTTCTGCTTTCATTCCCAGTATCTGCGCTTTTAAACGCAATACGATATCTTTTGTGACAAGTATAACCTGACTGTCTTTTGCTGTATCGGCAAGCCCCATACATACTTTCAATATCCGGTTATCCGGCTTATCATCCGGAAGATCAGATGGCAATTCTACATTTACAAAATTTTTTTCTATTCTTAAAATACCTCCGCCATCAAGTTTCACTCCCTGTAATAAATCTCCCTTTTGTCTGTACCCTTCCAATTTTCGAACAGCTGCTCTTGCATTTGCCCCTTTTTCGCCCTCTGCTTTTTTCAAGCCATCCAGTTCTTCTAATACTACAAGTGGCAGTACCAGATTATTATCCTCAAAACATTCAAGAGCATATGGTGCCTGAATCAATACATTCGTATCTATTACATAGGTTTTTATCATATATTTGAACTCTCCTTTACATTTACCCTCAAAGCTTATATTGAATATATCAGACAAAGTCATCCTGCTCTATCATTCAGCCGTGTAATTTATGTAAATTTTGAGTAAAAATATTTATCTTTCTATACAGAATATCCCAATTTTCTTTGTTTTGATCCATGTAAAATCATTGTAAAAACCGTGGTATCGGATAATTTTCTACTTCTCCATCCGTCTTTTCACCACCTGCAGCACTGCAAGTATCACGCCTCCAAGCAAAAAGAAAATCACGTGAAAACTAGAAACTGTCATCGCCGCTTTGGGCACATCAAGTGTAGTCGGTCCCTGTACGATCGCATAGAGTGAACCGATGACAAGTCCAAGGATCAGATACAACATCTTCGAGCGCTGTTTTTCCAACCCTAGTTTTACCAGTCGGATGCATGCCACGATTCCTGTGATAACGCCAAGTCCAAATGCCATAAGAATCGGCACTACTCCGAAATCCAGATGTAAAAATGCACGGATTGCGCTCATTACCGGCACATAAAGTCCCATGATCAAAAGCAGCGTGGAGCCTGAAATTCCAGGCAGTACCATCGCTGAAATTGCGATCATCCCTGCAAAAAACACAAAAATAATTTTTCCAATAGAAAGCTGGCTTAAATCCATTCCCTCTCCAGAACCGTTCGGATTCAGACAGGTAATTGCTACAACAACAGCAATGCCTATTACGGTAAAAATAATATTTTTATAGTTTCCGGCAAATGACTTTTTCTCCTCTGCTAAGATAAGCGGAACAGCAAATACAGAAAATCCTAAAAACAAGGAACAAAGTTCATATATATGCGAATCAAATATACTCCCTAACACCAGCACAGATGCGCAGAATCCTATGATCCAGCCTGCTCCAAGTTTTGTGAGAAAACGTATTGCACGGATTCTCTCCTCTTTTGTCCCCGCCACAAGATGATCCAGCGAAAAAATAAATTCATCATAAAATCCCAAAATAAAGGCAATCGTACCGCCTGACACTCCCGGTACGCTGTCCGCAAGCGCCATACAAAATCCCTGTATCATGTTTACTATCAGTTTCATAAAATTAAGTCCTCCATTATCTTTTTATTTTCATTGCTTTTTTATGTGTTAAAATTAAGAGCAAGATGCCAGCCCCAAGCATTACTTTTTCAATCCACACATACCCGCCAAAATTCATGTAAGGATTATACCAGTCGACCACTCCCGCCACGATACAGACCACCACACAGATCAGGCAGATATGAAATAATATTTTTTGAAACCACTTCATTTTGATACCTCCGTAATCACAATACCATCTGGTATCTCATGTTCTTTTTTGTATGGATGATTTGCCACATTCCCCTGAAATGTCATGAATGAACAATGCCCTCCATCCAGATTGTAGGCAATCTTACATCCCAGGTTTTCAAATACTTCTGCCATCTCCGATAAAAACATTCCACGGCAGGACTCCTGCCTTCCGTCTGCGACCAGCAGACAGTAATGTCCGGGTTCATAATATCCAAGTGCCGTTCTCGGATGAGACTGCGTAATATAAGACCATGTTGTAAAAGAAGTCTTTGCTTTCCCCGCTTCATCTAACAGACTCGGGCCAAATATCCAGCTCTGGTATGCCCCCTGTTCAATCATCTGTCCTTTGTCTAAAAGTCCGGGGCCATAGATCTGCATTGTTCCATCCCAGTTTAATACACAGGTTTCAGATGCTGACTTTTCATTTCTGTAGATCACACCATTCCTTATGATCGTACCGTTATCCGCATGCCTGTCATTGCTGTAAGAATCACCATTCACTGCCAGCACCGCTTTCATACGCTCCGACATGTCCGTAAGTTTTTCAAAATAGCCAATCCCATACATGTCTTTTGCAAAAGCCGTCTGCAGACAGGAGATATCACCAATATAAATATCTGCCAGTACATACGAAATGTTAGATCCATATTTTAAATGTTTACCTTTTGCCGATGTATCTTTCACACCACTGTCATATTGATGATAAGTCAGTTCGATCGCAATATCCGGACTGCTGTAAGTATTGTTACCTACAACGACCTCATCTGTAAAATGAGATGCAAATTTTTTATGCCAGTCAAGGTTGTCCGTTTTTCTTTTCGTTTTCGTCAGATCTGCGTTTCCGATTTCATTGCGCGGTCCTCCATCTGAATATTGTACCTCTTTTGTCTGTGCTGCCTGAACCCGGATTCCCGCCTGCGGACGTTTATACTCTATAATCCAGGTTGCAAGCAAAATTGCTGTTGCAACCGACAGATCCAGCACGAGAACCAATATTTTATATCTTAGTTTCCGCAAAATCATCACGCTCCTCTCCCCGGTAGATCACCAGACTCTGCACCGTAAAACTCACAAGAAAAAGTGTGATCTCCGTCAGGATCTTCGCCCAGTATGCCGGTATTCCAAGATACAGATATCCGGACAGCAAAAGACTGTTTCCACATAAGATTGCAGCTGCTAATGCCGCATACTTCAATGCCGTATTCCTTTTCGTTTTCTGATGAAATACCCTTGTGGTGTTCATATAATAATTATAGACAGCACTGATACTCCTTGCCGCTATATTTGCTATTACCGCATCATACAGACCTTTTTGCAGCATCATGCTGAATATCAGAAATAAAACATAATCAAGTACAAAACTCGATAACGAACTTAACGCAAACCCAAACATGTTTTTATAAATGCGAAATGAATCCCGAAATATCTTAAAATGCGAACAGCTATTTTCTCTGTCCCGGTAAATAGTCTGTATCGGCACTTCGTAAATCGATACTTTCTTCTTCACTGTGTGAATTAGAACATTCATCTCGTATTCATATCTCTCACCCTCTATATCAAGCATCTCGTCAATCATTTCTCCGCTAAATGCCCGTAATCCTGTCTGTGTATCTGAAATGTATTTTCCCGTAAATAAAGCAAACAATATCCTTGTTATAAGGTTCCCAAGTCTTGATTTAACAGGCATATCTGCATTCATTTTCCGTACGCCCAAAACATAGGCATTCTTTTTGATATATGCCATCTCCATCACATTTGCCATATCCAACGGATCATGCTGGCCATCTGCATCCATAATGGCCACCGTCATATTTTTATATGGAAGATTTTCCCTTAAAAACCGCAGGGCAGACTTGATCGCCGCTCCCTTTCCCATATTTTTTTCATGGTGTATCACAGCAGCAACATCCGAAATTTCATCAAAAATTTTTTCATATTCCCTGCCGCTTCCATCATCCACAACGACGATCCGGTACCCGAGCTCATATACCTCATCCACAATGGATTCCAGTTTTTCATCCGGCAGATACGCTGGAATAATCACAACACCGCTCATTCTGACACCTCCGTTTCTTATAAAATTCCTAAACAGCCACATCCAAGCACGATCATCCCAAGTACAATGCGATAATATCCAAACACCTGAAAATCATGCTTTTTCACATAACTGATAAAAAATCGAAGCACAACAATGGATACCGTAAATGCAACCATCGCCCCTAAGACAACGATCATCATTTCCTGCCCTGTAAACGAAAACCCATGCTTTATTATTTTTAAAATGCTCGCACCAAACATTACAGGAATTGCAAGGAAAAACGTATACTCCGCAGCCACTTCCCTTGAAACGCCGATCAGCAATGCACCGATGATCGTTGCTCCCGACCGGGACGTTCCCGGAAAGATTGCCGCTATGATCTGAAACACACCGATAAAGACAGCCGTTTGGTAAGTAATCTCTGACAGCTTATTGATTACCGGTCTGTTTTTTTTATTTCTACGTTCAATTACAATAAATGCTATACCGAATAAGATCAGTGCCATTGCAACACAGACAGGATTATAAAAAAGGGCTGTAAACAGGTCATCAAATAAGATTCCCACCACTGCTGCCGGCATACAGGATACCAATATCCGGAGCCACAGATTCCAGATATCTTTTTTTACAATAATTCCGCTCCGGTTCCACTGCTCCTGTTCTTTTGGCACAAGCCCAAACGGCCAGATCTGTTTCCAGAATAAAACCACCACCGCCATGATCGCTCCAAGCTGGATCACCACATCAAACACATTGAAAAAATCTTCCCCGACTCCCTGAAATGAAAGTAAACGCTCTAACAATATCATGTGCCCGGTGCTGCTGATCGGCAGCCATTCTGTAATTCCCTCTACAATGCCATAGATCATCGCCTTTATCATGTCCATTTTGTATGTCCTCCGTTTTCTTTGACTTCATTTAATATAAGCTTCACGGATTAACTATATATTTGAAACAGATAAACGGTTTCTAAACATTTTCTGCACAAAAAAAGCCCGAACAGCAGACTTTCTGCCATTCAGACTCTTATGTATTATTCACATGAACATTAATCAAATTTTTTATCTACCCCAAGTGCTTTATACAAAGGATTCAACTGATCTTTTACAGCATCCGTAATCTTATCAATATCCAAACGCTCTATCATACCGTTGCTTTTTATCCCTTTGTAATAAACCTTATTGGCTTGTTTATATAACCGCTAAAGTTTTTCATATCCGCTCTTCCCAGATACCTTTGTTTTCTTATTTAATCTAAGAAATGAAATAATGCCATCCGCATCATACAAAAACCAATCTTCTATACAATGGCATGCCTCCACATGAATTACTTCAGCTGCGCCATTCTCTAACAGAGCCTTTTCAACCTCATTCCATCTCACGGGAGGTTTCTGTGAAAATTCAAAGACATCTGTGTCCCTGCACAAAACAACTTTGAACACACAATCATTTTTATATTTTGTTTTGATATCCTTGACAAATTTTCTAAGCACTTCATTCTTAAATCCGCCAATCCCTTTGATGCACTTATACTCAATATTTGTATCAAACATCCCTTGCGGATGCAGCTTTCTCACATGCGCTACTACCTGTTTATAGAACTCTATCTCCGTTTCGCCCTCGACAAACAACACCAGACATTTACTCATTCGCATCACACTCCAAATAGTCATCCAAATTGTTTTCTACATCAGCAAGCAGTGAAAACAAATAATCTCCTATGCTCATTTTAAATTCTTCTGCATCATTCTCTAACTGTTTCTGTCCAGATTTTCGAAATGCAAAGAACTCAGCTACTCCAGGTTTTCTATTCACACCAACATGAATCCATGATGGATTCAGATAACTGATAATATATGGCGAATGACTTGTAATAATTACCTTACAATTATCTAACAACTGACTGATAATTTGTATATATGCCTGAAACAGTCCAGGATGAACAGAGTTTTCCGGTTCTTCAATCGCAATTAACGAAACATTGCTTACACTTGATACAATGATCTTTGTCAATATCATAAATACCCTCTTGGCACCATCTGACATGATTGAAAAGTTTACTGGATTTATTAAATTTTTATCTTTGACAAATAACACATAGATAGAATTTGTAAATATAAATGGCGCATCATCCGGGAACTGATCGTTTTCTGCTGCATTGATTTTAAATTTTTTTACTATAACATCCTCAATATCAGGAAATAACTGAAAGAACACATCCTTTAACAATTCAAATTTATCTGGATTCCGATTCTTCAAATTATAAATAATCCATGGAAGATTGTCAGCATTTATCATCTCATTTTCAAACCCTTTACGAATGATCGGATCTGGCTGATAAAAACTTTTTGCATCCAGATTATTTTCCATATAGATCTTCATTCCATTTAATTTTGTAATAATTTCAGCATAGTACAATTCATCATATGCCCTCAGTTTATTAGCAACCAGCTCTGCTTTCTCGACTTTTATCTTAGATGAACATCTCCCAGTCTCCGATCTTTTATATAACACAGTCTCATTTGTTCTATTAATCAACTGCGTAAACTTTTGCCCCTTTTCATTAAGCTTAACTTTCAAAAATTCGGATACTATTCCAGGCTCCTTTTCCTCATTATCTTTCCATTCAAATTCAAAACCATACTGGACGATATATTCATGATGGTTAATATCTGTAGATACCTCCATCTCATATCTGTAATTTCTTCCAATCATACTACAATTAATCGGGATTAAACTTGAATTTGCCATCATTTTTTTCTTATCTTCTATGGAAGACTTAATAAAAGCTAAACCAAAATCAATGCCAGAAAGCACGTTTGATTTACCAAAATTATTTAAGGCAACAAGTGCTGTAATATTATCAAAAGAAATTCTTACATTTGATAAGTTCTTAAATCCATCAATCAAAACTGCCTGAATTTTCATAGCGACACACTCTTCCTTTATTATCTCAACCACATTTTACCACCTTTCATACGTATAACGCAATATATTTTTGCATTTCATTCTCATTTTATAATTATATCCATGTAGTAATATAAATATGCGTAATATTTTTTTGCATTTCATTATGTTAAGGTAAAATAAAAAAGAAGGTGTATTTCAACCTTCTTTCATCTTATATTATCTTTATGGCAGTTCCTTATTCATCTCCACCGTAATATCTGACGCATTCTGCACATTCATTTTCGATAGGATTGCAGAACGCTGATCTGCAGACATATTTTTTAAAATCTTTACAACCAGTTTCATCTGATCCGGCATCATGCCGTCAAAGACGCTTGCGGCATCCTTCGGTTTCATATCCGAATAAGTCTTGACATAATCAGCCAGAGCCGCTGCTTCCGTATCCTGCTGTGTCGGGTCTGTTGTACTTGTCCCCGCTGCATTTTGTGTGCCTGCCGTCTGCGTCGGGTCCGTCGTGCTTGTTCCCTGTGTCCCTGCTGCACTCTGCGTTGGATCAACTGTTCCTGCTGTCTGTGTCAGATCTGCTACTCCCGCCGCATTTTGTGTATCTGCCGTCTGTGTGGAATCTACCGTCCCCGCTGCATTTTGCATATCTGCCGTCTGTGTCGGATCTGCTGCACTCTGCGTATCTGCTGTTTGCGTCGAATCAACCGTATCTGCCGTCTGTGCCGGATCTGCCGCCTGCAGATCTTTTGGTAAAATATTTTTCAAAACCGGCACATTGCCAATCGCCGGTGCTAACAGATTCGAAGCCACTCCGCCCACATCTGCTTTCACCATGCCGGTAAAAGTTCCCATAAGTGCAGCCAGCACAAGTAAAAATACAAGCACACAGACTGCTTTACTCTTTGCAGTCCTGCCATTTAACTCGTCAAGCTGATCCTGCATCTCCTTTTTCTGCTGCTTCAATTCTTTTATTTTTTCTTCATTTTGTTTTTTCTGTTCTTTTTGTTTCTTTTGTTCTTCTGTCTCTTTCATATTTATCCTCGTTTCTGCGACATTTTCACTGCCCTGCCTCTTACTTTCTTTTTACCAAGCATAAAAACGAATGATAAATATCAGATTAGTAACATATAAACAAATTCTAAACAATCAAATACATATCCCGTAAACATTCTATTATCATGAGCATTCTGTCCTACCTTAAATTTAAACGGTAACCGGCTCCCCAGACCGTCTCGATGATCTGCGGATTTTTCGGATCATCCTCAATCTTTTCACGAATACGGTTGATATGAACTGTCACGGTTGCGCTGTCTGACATATAATCATATCCCCAGATGCGCTCAAAGAGATGTTCCTTTGAAAACACAATATTCGGATTCATTGCAAGATATTTTAAAAGTTCAAATTCACGGTTCGGAAAATGGATCTCTTTACCGTTTTTGATTGCTTTCCAGCTTCTTGTCATGATCTTTAAATCGCCGATCTCGATCATATAGTTATCGGCATCATATTCTTTTTCATCCACATTCGTATTCGTTTCGCTGTCCGTCTTTTTCCCGGTCAGCCTTTCATATCTTGCCAGATGCGATTTTACCCTGGCGACCAGCTCTAACGGATCAAACGGCTTTACTACATAATCATCAGCCCCAAGTCCTAATCCCCTGATCTTGTCAATCGACTCTGTTTTTGCCGTCACCATAAGGATCGGCACATCCGTCTGGTCCCTGTATTCCCTGCACAGATCATAACCGCTCTTTTTCGGCATCATAATATCAAGAATTATGAGATCATATTTGACAGATTTCAGTTTTTCCTCCGCCTCTTCTCCGTCATAAGCAATATCCACCTCATACTCATTCATACTCAAATAATCTCTCTCAAGATTTGCAATTTCCCTGTCATCCTCCGCCAGCAAAATCTTATACATATATCTCACTCCCCTTTTAGCTTTTCTGACACTGGCAACGTAATCTCCACCACAAAGCCCTCATTTCCATCTGCTCTTACGGTTCCACCATGCTTTTCAATGATATACCGGCAGACATAAAGTCCCAGTCCATTTCCGTCACACGCAGCATTTCTTGCTTCATCTCCACGGTAAAACTGCTCAAATACATGCTTTAATTTTTCCGGTTCCATACCCTGTCCATTATCCGAAAATACAAGGCGGATCTGATCTGATCTGTCCGGATTCCAAAATGCCTCCACACAGATTTCTAACTGCTCCTTCGGGCAGGCATATTTACAGGAATTTTCCACCAGATTATCAAACACACGCTGCATCTGTTCTCTGTCTATTTTACACTTTACACCGGCAAGTGCATCAAATTTTCCACGAATTTGACCGCCTTTTGTCTGCATTTCCACTTCTTTTTCCGCAACGTAATCTTCCATATAAATCTGCATGGGAACTTCCTGAAAATAAAATGGCATATTTCCCGTTTCAAGTTTGGAAAAGTAAAACAGTTTTGCTAACAGTTTTTCCATGTCACATGCTTTTTTATATGCCACAGAAAGATACTCCTGCCGTTTTTCCTCCGTACCTGCTATTCCGTCTAACATTCCTTTAATATATCCCTTGATCGATGTGAGAGGCGTTCTAAGATCATGTGAAATTCCGCTCACCATCTCTGTCCTTGCTTTCTCATATGCTAAATTTTTTTCCATCTGTTCTTTCAGATGAAGCTGCATCAGATCAAAACTTTTGCAGACGGGCTGAAATTCATCCGCATCCATATAATCAATCGCCGTATCTAAGTCTCCTTCTATAATACGTCCCGCAGCATCTCCTAGCATGTTTACCGGCTTCATGATCATTTTGATCAGCTTCTTTGTCATAAGCTGGCTGAGCATTAAAATGATCATGATGGAAAAAATACCTACCACAAGAAATGCAATGATAAACGATTCAAACATTCCACGGTCCATTCCAAAAATCGACTTTTCATCTACGGAACTGGCAAAATACAGATCATAAGCACGTCCATCTATACTCTGCCTTGTCACAAGCAGCGTCACATTTTCTATAATATAGCCGTTTAACGTTCCATTTTCTTTTTCTTTATCATATAAGGGTTCCGCTCCCTCTTCCTCGTTATGCCGGACATTATAATAAAGTTCTTTTCCATTTTCATTCCGCACGATCAGACGAAAATCATATGGCTGCACCGCCTTCGCATACTGCTCCCAGTCCCCAGCAGAAAAATCCATATTTTCTATCTTCTGATACGCATCCACATAATTCTCTGCTATTTTGGAATTATCACTATACCACCCCAAAAACCGGTCTTTAAAAATACTTATCATACTTCCACCGATCAAAAGCAGGATGACAAGGGAAAACAGTACCATAAGTGAATTTGTCCGGAAAATCCTCTGTTTTATCATCATAAAAAACACCTCTTGTTATGATTACATCATGATAACGTTAAAATATAAATACAAAAGGCGCGTTTTATAAACAAATCCTAAACACAATATTCACATCTATTGTATGCCATTCTCACTTCAGCTCCATCTCATCTTTCATCCCCACAAATCCGAACTCTTCATACAATGGTCGTCCCATCTCAGTCGCCTCCAAAGAAATCGCATCAATTCCTTTGTTCTTTGCATCCGCCACCAGAATTTCCAGTGTGTGATAAGCAATCCCTTTTCTCCGGTACGCCGGATTTGTATACATATTCATAATATACGCTTTCTTTCCTGTCTGGTTATGATAAGTAGGCATAACCTTAAAATAACTGATACCGCCCGCACCAACGATCTGATCTTTATCGTAGACTAAAATTGCAGTATGACTGCCATCTTTTAAAGCTTTTCCATAATAATCTCTTGACTGTACCGCAACTTCTGTCATATCTGCCTGATCATCCAACTTATTCGCAGCTCTTAAAACTTCGATTCTTGTTGTAACTAAAATATCTATATCTTCCTGTGTAGCTGTTTTATATTTGAAATCCATAAATACTCCTGTCATTTTTTATTATTTTATTATGATGCAACATTCTCTGACCGTGATCTGCACTCACCTTATCATACGGTCTTATTACCTAATAATTCTAATATTTTCCTCCCTGATTTTCAAACTTTTTATGCTTTTATTTTCTTATTTTCGGACAACGGAACAAAATAGGCACTGCTTTGTGCAATTTGCCAATCAAAAATTTAAGAGCCACCTTTTGACACCCGAATCCTATGCATAAAAAAAGAACCCTGTCATATACAGGATCCTTTTTCATACATCGCTATCCGGAAATATTATCCTTTCACCGCACCCACGATTCCATTTGCAAAACTCTTCTGCAGCACAAGGAACAAAATTCCAGTCGGCAAAGAACAGATCAGCACACCAAGCATCAGTACGCCGTAGTCAATACTGTAACCCACGGAAAGATTTGCCACTAACATCGGCATCGTCTGTGATGTATCTGACATCATGATAACTTTCGGCCAAAGGTAATTGTTCCATGCATTCATGAAAGTTACGGTAAGTGCTGCAGCATAGGTGGATTTCATAGTCGGCATAAAAATGGTAAGGAAGATTTTAAATTCACTTAAGCCATCAATTCTTGCCGCCTCAATGATTTCCATCGGAAATGATCTCGCACTCTGCCGGAACAACATGATCAAAAACGGCGTGGAAATCGTCGGCAGGACATATGCGATCCAGGTACTTGATAAGCCCATACCGGAAAACAGCTTAAATAACGGGATTAAAGTTGCTGCAAACGGAACCATCATCGCAAGAAGTAAAATATTCATCAGTGTATCTTTTGCCTTATCGTGGTAAATCTCAAATCCATATCCTGCGATCGAGCAGATAAATAAAGATAATACACTAAGAATCGTTGAATAAAACAGTGAATTACAAAACGCTCTTGATACATTCTGCATTTCAGTCAGTTTCATCAGGTTCTGGATAAAATTTGTTCCAAGACTCAGTTTTCCACCAAGAACGTCTGTACTGTTGTTTGTTGCAGCCGCGATCATCCAGTAAAGTGGAAATACGGATATAAACGAAGCTATGATCAATATGATATGTGTACCTGCATTTTTAAATTTTCCTTTCATCGCTTGTCACCTACTTTCATCTGAACAAAGGATAATATTGCTACCATAATAAAGATCACATACGACATTGCCGCTGCGTATCCGAATTGTGGATTATATTCAAAACTTGCTTTATATATGTAATGGGACATGGTCAGTGTTGAGTTTGCAGGACCGCCGCCTGTTAAATTGACAGACTCATCAAATAACTGTAATGTACCATTGATCGACATAATTGTTGTAAGTAAAATCGTTGGTCGAAGAAGCGGAATCGTAATCTTTCTGAAAATTGCAAATGGACTTGCTCCGTCAATTTTCGCCGCTTCATATAATGAATCATCGATATTCTGCAGACCGGCTAAATAAAATACCATATTGTATCCTGTCCAGCGCCAGATCAGTGCAAGAATAATGATCGCTTTTGCTGTATGTACATCGCCAAGCCAGTTGATGCGCTCACCGATCAGCCCTAATTTCAGTAAAACCGTGTTGATATAACCATCATAGGCAAATAATGTTTTAAAAATGATCGAATAAGATACCAGTGCTGTACAGCATGGCAGGAAAATCATTGTCCGGTAAATTCCTTTTCCACGCAGATCTTTTTTGTTTAAAAGACATGCCAGAAAAATTGCAAGAATCAGCATTACCGGCACCTGAATGATCAGATAGAAAAAATTGTTTGTAATCGCAGTACGGAACACGCCGTCTTTTAACAATCTCGCATAATTGCTAAGGCCGCCCCATGTCTGATTGTTGCCAATTCCTGTTTTAAATGACAAAATAAACGCCTGGAGCATTGGATAAAAATTCATTGCAAATATCAGCAATGTCGCCGGCAGCAGGAAAGCCCATCCCGTAACACTTTGTTTTTTATATAAACTGACTCTTTTTTTCGCTTTCATATTATTCCCCATTTCTGCGCTGCTCTTCAGCGCATCTCAAGTTTGTGCGTCAGCACAAATCTTGCGTGTGAAAAATATATTTTTCACACTGATCCCCATTCCTGAACTATTTGTTTTGACAGAGAAAGCTGCCACATAAGATATCCTTTTGCGGCAGCTTTCCCTTTTGCCCGCCAGGCGCGCAGTTTATTATTTTTCAAAAAGTATAAATACAGGGAGGATTGATCTATACTTTTTTACTGACCAATGTTAAACTCGATCGTTGCCTGTGCCTCTTCGATCGCACTGTCAAGATCACTTGAACCATTCAATACGTTTGTCAAAGCTGTTCCAAGAGCTTCTTTTTCCTCAGACCAGTAAATACCTTTGTTGATTGTAGGAATATTGCTTCCGTAAGATACGATCTTAGAGTAAATTGCCTCTCCGCCAAAGTAATCAGAAACCTGATTGTAAGCATCACTGTCTGCTGCCGGAAGATAGGTTGCGATCGCACCTAACTGTGAAAGAATGTTATCGTAAAATTCGGTGCTTCCTGCCCATGTTGTTTTAAAGAAATCTACTGCCAGATCATAATTTTTGCTGGAGGAAGAAATTGCCCATGTAGAACCACCCTGTGCAGAGTAATTTGTGGCACCCGGATAATCATTTAATTTTGGCATATTTGTAACAGCCCAGTTTCCTTCCTGTTCTGCCTGATCTGTGGACGTGATCGTTGCACAGATCCAGGAACCATTGATTGTTCCAACTACAGTACCATTGTTGATAGAGCCCTGATAACCGGACCAGTCTGTCTGTTCCTGCAAAATACCTGCATTAATCAGATCCATATATACATTCATGGCTTCTTTTAATCCATCATTATTGACAAGAGAAATCTTTCCTTCCTCATCAAATACAGAAATTCCTGCAGACTGTAAGATCATATTTAATAAATCAGGCTCGCCCTGCACATTGGTAAGCATTGGCATTCCTGTCTTATCGAGCACATCTTTTCCGATCTCAATGAATCTGTCCCATGTAATATCTGTCAGATCATCGATCGTATATCCTGCCTGATCTAAGTAATCTGTTCTGTAGCAGGCAATGACCGTATTGCTGTCATATGGAACACCATAATTTTTTCCATCCTTTACGGAATTGGCAACTTTTGCTTCTGCAAAGTCAGCAAACGCAATTCCGGAATCTGTCAGATCTGCAAACACATCCGGATAATTCTGAAGATATTTTGCAAATACCTGATCGTCCATTAAGAAAATATCAGGAAGCGCATCCAGCTCACCGCTCATTGCATAGGTTTGAACCAGTGTCTGGATATCGGAAGATACTGTCTCGACCACATTAATATTTACATCCGGATGATCTTTCTGATACAGTTTTCCGGCTTCCTTCATTGCATCTACGTTAAATGAATCCCAACACCAGACAGTAAGTGTTCCCTCTTGTGAACCACCTTCTGCATTACCTGACGCATCATTTTTCTCTGTTCCTGCCACAGCCTGATCCCCTCCTGCTGTGTTTCCATTTGCTGCTGCACTGTCATTTGCAGATGAACTTCTGCATCCTGCCATTCCAAGCAGCATAGACGCTGCTAATACCATAGTCATTACTTTCTTTTTCATCCTGTAACCCTCCATATTAAACATTTTGATAAGCTTTTCTTTCTGGCTGCTTATCTTTGTTACAGGTAAATCATACCATCATAAGAGCCATTTTCTTTAGGACTATCTTTACCTTAATTTTTCATATTTTGGGATGTTATTTGATTCAGTAGGACTATTTTTAGAAATTTGCATTAATTTGTTTTTTGAAACATCCTGCCCGGAGGTTTTGTTATGTAATCGGGAATTTCAACAAATTTTCCAATTACATAACAAAAAACGGCGGTTCATTCACGAACCACCGCTGCTGCTTTTACCTGTATATTCGAAAGACAATCTGACAGATCATCCTGCGTCAGGGAATTATTAAACTCATCTTCCACGATCGCCTCTATCTCATATGTTTTACTTCCATAATTCACAGTTATAATATTCCCAGACAGATCTGTCAAAATCTTTGTAACCTGCTGACCTCCGAAAAACTCATCTTTTGCAAGATAATTTTCGTACCCTGACATGTCTTTTACCGCCGGAAGCAGACCAATTTCTCCGATCAGCTCATTCATAAAGTCAGAGTCTTTTTCAAACATTTCCACCAGAAAATCCACTGCTGCATCCGGATTTTTTGCATTTTTCAACACATACCATGCACTTCCACCGACATTTGATGCCGCCACCGTCTTTATCTCTCCATCATACACCGGGATTGGCACAACTCTCCAGAGACCGCTTTGTTCCTCCACACTTTTTATGCTTGAAACGATCCAGCCTCCACTGATCACACTTGCAACGCCTCCATTCTGAAAAGCAGAAATAAATTCATTCCAACCATTGACGCTCACTCCGACATTTCTTTTTAGTAATTGCTGATATGTGTGAAGTCCTGCTTTTAAATACTCATTATCCTCAATATCCGCATGATTGTTTTCATCCACATACCAGTGCCCGCCACTCTGCATGATGATACGAAGCAGTGGCGAATCTGTCGGATCTAATGTCAGCATCGGGATTCCGAGCTTTTGATAGACATCCTCTCCGATCTCTATGTATCGTTCCCAGGTAAGATCCTGCATATCTACCTCGGTATAACCCGCCTGCTCTAAAATATCGAGCCTGTAAAAAAGTGCTGCTGTTCCGCTGTCAAATGGGATTCCATAAAATCTGTCTCCCTTGGAACAGAGCTTACTTTTATAATCCGTATATCTGTCATAATCAACTTTGTCTGTAAGATCTACAAACTCATCCTCGTATTGTGATAGCACATCCTGGATATCATAATCTTCGATCATGATCACATCAGGGAGTTCCTGATACATCTTGGATGCGATCAGGTTTTTGGTATCTGCTAAGATTTCTTCTCTCTCTTTTGTCTCTACTATGATCTGAATATCTTTATGTGTTTTTTTATATTCTTTCGCCGCAAGTTTTGCAGCTTTTACATTAAAAGTATCATCCCATGTCCAGATTACGATCCTGTCTGTTTCCTTTTCTGCGCTCACGCTCTGCCGTTGTCCGCAGCCACATAACATAGCTAAAATCAAGCCCATTATAATGCCAAATCCTGCTCTTTTCATTTTTCATCCGTCCCCGTCTTATAACTCACCGGTAAAACGATCACCACCGTCGTTCCCTTTTGTTCTTCACTGAAAATATTGATCCCATAGTCGTCTCCATATAGAAGTTTTAACCGTTCCTGCACATTGTGGACTCCGATTCCGGAATAATGCTCTTTTCCGGTTGGTTCATTCATAATTTTTAAAACTTTTTCCTTCGTCATTCCGACACCATCATCAATGATCTGGATCTCTAATTTTTCCTCTTTCTGTTTTACCACGATCTGAATCGTTCCGCATCTGCCTTCCGGATACGCGTGGAAAAATGTATTTTCAATGAAAGGCTGTAAGATCATTTTCGGCAGAAGATATTCCTCACATACTCTCGAAACATAATATTCTACCTGTATACTGTCCCCATATCTCGTCTGGTTGATCAGGATATAATTCTGGATATTGATCATTTCCTGTCTCACCGGAATAAATTCATCCGAGTTACTGATCGTATTACGCAAAAGACTGATAAACGCATCGATCGTCCGTACCGTTTTTGCTGTATCATTCTGATATACCAGCCATTTGATGCTTGCAAGCGTATTATAAATATAATGCGGATTGATCTGCATCTGCAATGCACTGATCTCCGCCTGTCTCTGCTTTTTCTGCGTCTGCACCAGTTCATCCACATAATGTTTCAGATCATCTAACATATAATTATAGGTGGAAGCTAACTCCTGCACTTCCGTAGTTCCCTCCACTGTCATGTATTCTGAAAAATTCCCTTCCCGGATCGCAGACATTTTTCCGATCAGCTTTGCTAACGGCCGCATGGTCTTATGCGTATAAAACAGACATGCCATCAGAATAAAGATTCCTATTGCACTGCAGCTTGCGATCAGAAACGGCATATTATAAAGATCCTGCAACGCCACATCATTATCGATCAGCGCATAAATCGCACACTTCTGATATGGCAGTATCCGTTTCATCAAAGTATACACGGTACTGTCCTGCTTTAATTCCATACGCAGTTCATCCGCATTTTTAATTTTTTCAAACCATTCTTCCTGTAAATGAGTCCCTGTGATGCCCGGTCTGTCGCTGCATAGAACGATTTCATGGTCATCCACAAGATAAAAGGACGTTGTATCTGATACAAAATAATTGTAATACTGCTTTAACTCCTCCATCGTAAGCGTCACAAAAGCAATCGCATAAACTTCCCTGCTTTCATGATAATACAGGGCTTTTGAAATGATCAGTGTATCAGCATTTCTCGATGTGGTCGTATAAGCCTGACCAGTGTAAGTATAATGGATGACATCCGGATCACTTAATGCTTTTTTGGCCGGTTCTGATTGTAAGATTTCCTGATCTGTAACGCAGATATTTTCCGTTCGCGACAGATAATGTTTACCATTATATCCAACAACACGAATGTTCAGCCGCTCCATATCTGCAGATTTACTCTTCTCTAAATCCTGCTCCATCTGATAAACATTCTGAAATGTCTGCGTATTATCGAGTTCCGGCGTTTCATTAAAATAAAGCCGGAATGCCCAGCTTGAATCTATCGCATCAAAAACATTCTGGATATGATCATGAAAATCATTAAATTCTTTTTCGATCTGTTCAAAAACCTTTTCCTGGGAATCCCCGTAATTTTTTGTAAAAACCTGCCTCGACATAACAAGCACTACAAAACTGACGGTAACGGCGATCAGGCTGATCCCAAGCATTACGATCAGTGTGATCTTTCCTGAAAAACTATTAAAACGGCTTTTTATCTTATCCATGATTCTTCCTTCGATAGACTGACGGTGTCTTTCCCGTAACTTTTTTAAATACCCTGCAAAAATAGCTGTGCTCCGAATATCCTACCTTTTCGCTGATCTGGGCAATTGACAGATCTGTATTCTCCAGTAGCTCACATGCTTTAGCCGTCCGGATCTCATTTAGATAATCACTGAACCCTTCCTTCATATGCTGATGAAAATACGCCGAAAGATAATGATAATTAAAATTAAACTCTTCTGCCATATCCTCAAGTCTTAAATCCTGCTCATAATTTTTTTCAATAAAAGCTAACATCCTTGGAATCCTGTCATCTACAGTTTTCTGTGTAACTCCGATCTGTGCAGTGATTTTTTCCAATATCTGACGCATCACTTCTTTATAATCCTGCTCGTAATGCGCCATCGAAATCTCCCTGAAATACTCATACCGCTCTGCATCTTTCTGTTCTTCTGTCAGATCAAGCTGATCTAATAAATAATAGACCATGTTTTTAATCTGGTTTTTCAGCGATGCAATATCAATTTCACTCTGCAATGCCTTTGTATTATATTCCTCAAGCAGACGCAGTGCTTCCCCATACTCCTTCATGGATAAAAATTTATTATACTTAAAAAAATCAAATTTTACAGCGGGTATCTTTTCTTTTTCCGTCATTTCATCTGCCAGAATAAATTTAAGGTCTTTATAATAAAATACCTTATCTGCATATGCTAAAATATCCTGCTGATAATACTGCCTGATTAGTCTCATTCCATCAAACGCCCTGCTGCACACTCCAAGAATATATTCAGAAAGTACCGCTAACTCCGCTGTCATCTGTTCAAAAAAACGGATCATCTGCGCATCAGTTGCCGGTTTCGCACACATTACTACAATGACCAGTTCTTCCTGCAGGATCATGACCATTCCATTGGCAGCTTCAAAATCAGCGACATCCTTTTTTATTTTCTGATACAGGAGTTCAGATACATTCGGTGGAATCTCATTCTCATTTTTGATCCGCATCCCGAAAATATGAAAATGGGAATATGGAAAAATCTGGCTGAAAGCCACCTCATCTAATTCCTGTGACATCCCGATCAGATAACGCTCCATCTCCGCAGCATAATTGATTCCTTCACTCTTTTCTTTCCTTTTATAACACGGAATTTTCTGCGCTGCTTTCTCTAATACGTTTAACAGTTCTTCCTCATTCAATGTCGGTTTTAAAATATAATCTATGGCACCATTTGTCAGCGTTTTTTTCACATATTCAAACTTATCATATCCGCTTAAAATAATGATGGCAATATCCGGATAAATCTTATGCACCATCTCCGTAAATGTAACTCCATCCATCACAGACATCACAATATCGCTGATGATAATATGCGGCTTTAACTCTTCTGTAAGCCGCAGTGCTTCATTTCCATTGGTCGCTTCCCCGACAATTTCATAGCCTTCCTGCTCCCAGTGGATCATATATTTTAATCCCTGCCGCATAATATATTCATCATCAACGATCAAAACCCGAATCATATATCCTTCTCCCCATGTGGTGTTAATTAAACTCCGCAATGCATGTCCGGAAAATCAGAGATTTTCCGGACTGACAGGCATCTACATTCCACTTCGGTCCGTGCTAAACAGGTGCCACTGGCACCTAGCACCACCCTAGCACATGAGAATAAAACAAAAAAGTGTCTGCAAGCAGCCATTTTTTATTTTATTCTCATGTGGCACTGCTCATTGCTTACGCACATTATACCATCTAAATCACATGGGAAAAAGGAATGAAAAGAAAGAAAGCAAAATAATATAAATTCTTAAAATAGTGCAAATTTATTCTATCTTAATAATAAGCACACCGTCTCACAATTCCTCTGAACTTTGATTTTATACTACATAGCAAAAGTATGTAATGGGTTTTCAAAGTGGGGTAACATATTTAGCCCGTTTGAATACTCCCCACCAAATAATCATCTAATCGCCCTAACTTCTATATCACCCAATTTTTTGTCACATGCCCTATGTGAAGGAAACGCTGTAAATCCTGGTCTTGAGATATAGTTACGAGTCTTGTCATAATAAACACTCAGAATTCCTGTTAACAAAAACTGAAATCCCATGTGTGCTTCTTCCTCACTGTGATTAAAAAATATATATTCTCCAACTTCTCCATCCTGAGGACGTCTTTTAAAAATGCTCCATTTATTAAACGAACCAATATATCCTATTAGATCATCAAAATAATCATCTTCCTTAGAATAAACTCCTTCTAATTTTTCAAAAATCCATTGTTCCGTAGTTTTCTCTTTTTTCTCAAATGCATCCATTGACACCAAAGCCAAAAATGGACCTCTTAAATGTTGACCATTATCATCGACACAACGACATAATTTTGACGCAGCCTTCAATGCTTGAGCTTCATGCACTATGTCATTTTCATGTAAATTCTTTTTCACAGAAATAATACCTGCAACGCCCTCTGGTGGAACTATAACATTTTCTCCAAATCTCTGAAAAATAGGATATTTAGCACTATCATATATTAATATATCTAACTGTGTGGAATGACTGTCCACTTCATTTTTCCTGCTTCTATTTTTCAATCCTGTTTTTACTGCTGGTCTCAAAATAAATCCCGTTAAAACTTCCAAATCTTTGGGTAAATATCTCTTCAGATATTCTCGTATTAATGTTTCTACATATCTTCCATCTTCTCCGTTATGGGCAGCTCCATTTCTATTTTCTGCTGGAATTAATATTTGAAATTGTTTATAAGTATCCAACATGGCTTGCATCTCATTTGACCAATAATTCTGGATTCTTTTACCATCCATATTATTACACCTCCAACTCCTCTTAGCACCATTTATGATTATAACTCGAACATATCATGCTTACATGAATAAACTTTATTCTTCACGAAATATTGAAACCGCCTGCCACAGGGATAACATCATTTTTTCGGTCAAAGCATGACCGCTAAATTATATCTGTTTATCCTGCAATGAAAGTAATCTGTCTATTACCGGATGAACGATTGCTGTCTCTGTAATCTGATTGATAGCACAAAGTTTCTTCCCTGCGTCCTTACTGGATGCTCCACAATGGTAAACCAGTTCTGTTTTCTCACCATAATCAAGTACAATTAACCTGTCGTGACAATCAGGATTAGGCTTAATCCTGAGCGGTGGATATTCATTTTGAAAATCCGTCACTAAAGAGTTTGTGAGAAATCCTCTCCCACCTTTTCCGTTCTCTGTGAATAAAACAACCTCCACGCCATGGACTTTCTGTGAAAGATGTTGTAATGATTTCGCATTCATATAATCATCCACAACATAGATTGATTTCTTTGCCTGTTGATAGATTTCTATGTAAGCAATGTCAGCTTCTAACTTCTGGCCTTTATAAATAACAAAATTTTTAACATCTTTTTCTGAAATAAAATTTTCACTCAACTGTTCAACATTCTTTTGAATCAAATCAACCTTTTGGTCTGTTTGTTTCTGTTTATCTATCAGTCCCGCTGTCTGCACCGATATTTCAGTAACTTTAGACGATAGTAATTCCATTTCAGATCTTGTTACAAATTGTTGATTCTGTTTAATATAATGCCGCATTTCTCTAAATGTACGCATAATAAAAATACTTTGTTGTTCAGCTAATTCTCCGCGAAGTACCGTAGCAAGCATATAAATTCCCTGTTCTGTAAACGCAAACGGCATTTTTTTAATATTGGAACCCTGCCTATTGCTCTTTTCGTTCAAAGCCGCAATTTGCGACTTTGAAAATTTCTCTGGTATTTCTTCTTTATTCAGCTGAAACATAAAATCCTCTGGAAATCTGCTAATATTTCGCTTTACCTGCTCATTTAATCGTTTTACTTCATACCCATAAAGTTCTGCTAAATCTTTGTCTAACATTACCTGTTGACCACGAATTATATACACATTACTACGAATATCGTCCGTAGTAATCAATTCTTTTGTTCCTTCCATTCTTCCTCCCCACAATTCGGTTACAATTTCTATAAATTGCTGATTCCTATTCTGTTGCTATGAAATCACACATCCCTTGTTATTAGCATTCCTTGTATATTCCATCTTCTTGCCCTTCGGACAAGAAGCATCCTTCGCTCAAAGAGCTCGGTCAATTGCGACTTCACAGGCTATTCCTCCACCATGCTTTCCATCTGCTCCAGTTTCTGCAATGCCTTCATATACGCCATCAGTCTTTTATACTGATCATCTCCAAGACTGTGAATCTGCTTCAATATCCTAATGTCCGACCTGGTAACTTCATAATCCATATCTGTATCTTTATACTCCGTATCAATTCCTTTACCCGTTAAAAGCTGTTCCGGTGTAATGTCCAATGCGTCACATATGGATAACAGACAGTCTGCTTTTGGATTTGTCTTTTTCTTTTTCCAGTCACTGATATTGCTAGTTGCAATCCCCGTTCTTCTTGACAATTCCAGCTGGGTCATGTTCTTCTGCTCCATTATGTAAAAAATTCTTTCACTGATAATCATGTGTGTTCCTCCGTTATGTTATAAATCCGTATTTATAGATTTAATTTTCCGTTTATACGGACATTCTATCATGCCGCAGCATTTCTTTCAATAGGAATGATAATACTTCTGAATTTCTCAATATTTTCTGTTTTATATAATTCCATGTACAACTGTTTTATTCTCTTCATGCAAAGATAATTATCAGTATCCGGTTTCATTTGCTTTCCTTGCATACTGATTGAGATTATTGCTAATCCTTGAATGCAAGGATATTACCTGAGGAATAATCACATATCCGTTCAATGCCATCTTTCTGATATATGCACTCATATTTTGAACTCCAGCTTCCTTCATTCGATTATGCAGTATCTCCACCTCTTCCGGTTTGAATTTTACATAAATTCCTTTTGAATACTCTTTCACTTTTCTTTTCCTCCATTTCTTTTTCAAATTTGTAATTTTTAGAAATCATTCTTCCGGGGGCAATCGGCAATTTCTAAAATTGAATAGCAAAAAAGCAACCGATATTACTCGATTGCCACTCTGTTACTCTTGCGAAACTATTCCTTTTTCAAAAAATTTGTAAATATTGTCTAAATGCGTTTGTGAACTTTTTCCTTCAAAAAGCAGTACAAATTGATAATTGACTTTTTGAAAATTATTGTTCTCAGGTTTCTATCAAAATTAGAAAAAGCCCAAACCACAAGGGTTTGAGCTCCATTTGTACATTCGTATTTTCTGCTTTTGGGTATAAAATCTCCGCTGTTAAATATAGAATATTTGTTCGTTTTTGTCAATTCTTACTTGCAATTTTTCGCTTTCTTCTTCGGCAATCCAGCTTTACTAAAAGTCTGTCAATGCGCACTAACACCTTGCTCCGCATTAACATTCTCAGACATTGTATCGACTTTATCTATTTAATCCAAACATACTTTCTACCAAAG
>QWCE01000443.1_pt1 | contig 94536 bp, 81 predicted proteins | sample 1972531 | NCBI WGS metagenome assembly QWCE01 (sample SAMN09866716, study PRJNA288562) | Human gut metagenome isolate term4_stool, whole genome shotgun sequencing... | reverse complement strand
CTGTAACGATACATAGCCGTCCTCCGTGTGCAAAGTTTTTGCCTGTTCTTTGCTGTTTCCCTTGCACTTATTATATCACATATGGCTGCCTGTGTCTCGAACTATAGGGCTTTTTCTATTATTCAGGAGGCATCAATTAAGTCCTCCAGACCGCTGATATATGTCATACGGTCTCCGCGTTTGGAAGAAAGAGAATGACTGACGATTTCATTGTTCCAAAGGTCCATATATAGCGTCAGCTCATAGTAAACACCCTTCACATAAAATGCTGTCATGTCACTGACAATACACTGCAGAGGTCCGTCGATCTGTATCTCAGACAAAAGCAGATTAGGAAAGACTCTGAATGGATCTCCAGGTTTCTTATACTTGTAGTGCTTGGCTTTGCTCTTGATTCCGGCTATTCTGCAGCACTTGTGAGAATACGGATCTGAAAGCACAAGCCCGGTATCCAAGCGGATTTTAGCGTTCAGCCATCTGTATCCATGCGATGGATATTTCAGATGATATTCTTGAAAAAGCAGAACATTGCTGACAAGGCTTTTGGCTCTGTCGGAAGGATTTGAAAGCTTTTTCTTCCATGCATAAAAGCTGCTGCGTTGAATTCCCATTGTTTCGCAGAGCAGCTTCACAGGAATCTCTCCGGAGAGCTCCAGAATTATCTGGTATTCTTGCTGCCGTACAGAATTACCGTACCATCCCCTTTCACTTCGTATCCTTTTTTTAACCGTGCTTCTGTGATTCTGGCTTTGACCAGTTCCTGAATCAGTTCTTCTTTCGTCATGGACTCAAATTCTTCCATGCCCGCAGGTGTTATATGGGTAGATGGAGTAGTGTGAGAATTCCTCGCATTATGCTTCGGTGGCAACTGATTCACATCGCGGTACATACGCATATAATTGCGAGCTGTATGTTCGCCAATATCGTATTCTTCTGCGGCTTGGTAGCGACTGATCTCGCCGTTGTAAATTCGTCGGCCAATGTTCAGCCTTTCTTCTTTTGTATACTTCATAGTAAGCCTCCTGTTCACTTCAGGGTCATCTTTGTCCAATGATGTTTGAGTGGTGTATTTCCATTATACATCATCTGTCCAAATTGTACCCCCTCTGTGTCCAATTTAAGCTTACCACTTCAATATGCACCTCTCTATCCCTCATTCTTTCCTTCTCCCATGCCGTTCCGCACCCCTTTTCACCTTTTTCCCTCTCGCCGACACTTTCTTTTTCACTTCCCCGCCATTTCTGGTGTGGTTTTTTGATTTTGGGAGTGATTTTTTGGCGGTTGTTCGGGTCGGGCAGAAACAGCCATCTAGCGTCAAGCGAAAATCGCCAATTCTGGTCAAATAGAAATCGCCAACAACCCAGAATTGTATATCAGATTTTTACGGTATGGGCTTTTCGGAGGAATCCGGAGCCTTCACTCTACTGGTTTGCAGGGCAACGGTTTCCAACTTCTTCCCCCGGAAACTCTCGCCCTTAATGTTGAATACGGTGGCATCGTCAAAGATCCTGTCCAGGGCGCAGAGCAGGGCATCATCCTCGTTGAAATTACTACGCCAATGAGAGGGATGCTTGTTGCTGGTAAACACAATATTAAAGTTGCCCTCCTTGTTGTACCTCCGGTCAATCAGATCGAAGAACAGCCGGGTATTCTCTTTATCGAACTCACAGTGTCCCACCTCGTCAATAATCAGGCAGGAAGGTCGCACCAGTCCATTGAGTACCGAGGATTCTTTTCCATCCCGTCTGGCGGCAGTAAACTTGTCCCGCAGCTCAGACATCTTAATGAAATAGGTTTTAATTCCTCTCTGACAGCACGCATAGCCAAAAGCCTGCGCAAGATGTGTCTTACCGGTTCCGGCTGGGCCAATGAATGCCAGGTTCCTGTGGGCATAGATGGCAGACAGGGACGGCAGCGTTTTCAGCCTGCTGGCATCTCGTCCCTTTATGACCGAGAAATCGAAGTTTTCAAAGGTTTTGGGATCTTTCAGCGGGAGACGACTCATTTTCAGCAGCGTATGGATGGTAGTATCCACTTTCTTTCGCTGTAGATGCGCAAACACCATGCCTACTGCCTGAATCTGCTCCTGGGAGAAATCCTGTTCCTCCGCCAGCTTGGCAAACTCAATGGACGAGAAATCCAGCCGCAGGACTCGGCTGCTGGTTTCCACTGCCTCAAAAACAGAATCATTCATCCCAGTTGACCTCCCTGTCAAAGTTGAATTTCTCAAAGGAAAGGCTGGGTTCCGGCTCGGGGAGCCTCTCAATCGCTGCTCTCACTGGCATGGTTGGAAATTCTTCTGGCTGTTCCAATGCGGCATACTGGTCGGCACAATAGCGATCCCGTTTGCTTCAGGTCACATCGTGGGTGGTCAGCAGCTGCTTCAGGTCAGAGGAGTAGATGTAGATCATATCATCCTTCCGCATGACACGGGCAGTAGCGCCGCGGTAGCTGAATGGAACGCCAAATCTGCGACCCTCATAATTGACAAAACCGTCAAAGGAGATTTTGCGCTCCGGGCACAGGTAGAACAGCAAAGCTGGTTCCACCTCCAGCGGACAAACTTGAGCAGAACACTGTCTGTAGTGCGTTTCCTGCGGTACACCGGCGGTAGCATTGTGGTAGGTGCTGTTTTGCCGGTTGCACCAGTCCAATGCGCCGCGATTCAGGTCAGTAATGTTCCAGAAAACCCGTCCAACAAGAAAGTTCTCCTTCACAAACCGCACCAGCCGTTCCACTTTGCCCTTCGTGAAGGGATGCCTGGGCTTGCAGAGCCTCGTCTGAAACCCGACTGTTTTCATAAAGGCTTCGTAGTCCTTCTGCCAGACCGGATGCCCCTCAAAGTCTCGGTGGAGGACAACGCTCTTCATGTTGTCCGTCAGGATGTACTTTGGGATGCCCATATAGCCAAAGGCGTGGATCATGCCAATGAACAGATTCTCCTGCTTGGCATTGGGGAAGAACTCTACATACCGCTGACCGCAGTGGTGACAGACCATGGCAAAGCAGGCAACATTGTATTCGCTGCCGTCATAGTCCACCACTTTGGTGAAGCCCCAGTCCATCTGGTAGGCTTCCCCCGGCTCGGTCGTGAACCGGCGGCTACGGCTGCCTTGTGGCGCTACCAGCTGCCGCTTGGCGGGAATGAGATGTTTATGGGATGCGATGTAATCCTTAACGGTTGTCAGCCCGCCGGGAAATCCCACAGACTGAAGCCGTTCCAGGCAGACCGAGGAGTTGGTGATTCCTTTCCTGAGCAGGTCATCCAAGATGGCAGTATAGCCGGTCAAAATCGTCCGAGGGGCCTTGCGCCCTTCCAGCGCGTGGGGTTTGAAGACAAAGCCATTCTTTTTGAACCGCCGCAGTTTGGCGCGGGATATGCCAGTCCGGCGCTCCAACTCCGCCAGATTGATCTTTTCCAGAGAGAAATTATTCCCTTGCTCAGACTTCATTTCCTCTATGGCTTGTGATATAATGTTTTCCAAGCCATTACTTTTAATTTCTTTCATGTCGCTCCTTTCCTGGGTTGTTGGCACTTTCCAGTATAAAGGATTTGAAAGAAAAAGTAATGGCTTTTTCTATTTGACTACGATTGGTGATTTCTTCCCGGCTCGAAATGGCGATTCTCGCCCGGCGCTAACACGGTTTAGTGGATTTAGGGTATGTTATGAGGGTGTGGATTGGTAGTTTTGTTAGGTTGATTGAATACGCCGGGCGCGGTTGAGCATGCAGACCGCACGCGTTGTGCACGCTGACCGGCGAAATTGTGCATGGTCACCGCTGCCGTTGTGCATGGATTTTTGGCCGCTTATAATGGATTCAGCATCATAAGATGCGAATCTATTATAGGAGGTCTGTATATGACCAATTACAAGGAGGTCCTGAGGCTGGCTGCACTCGGGATCCAGAAACAGGACATTGCTACATCCTGTCAGTGTTCCAGAAACACGGTGCGAAATGTCCTTAACGCAGCTCAGGAGCGAAGCATCACCTTCGCCTCCTCAACAGAGAAGAACTTTCTGTCCCGCAAAGCGGCTAAAATCCAGGTGGAAGCGAACTTGACACCGCCCTCCGCGTGGGACTTGTCCTGGGGACGACGCACTCTGGTGGGCACAATAGCTGTATTATAATGCTCCGCCATCTCCTGGTAAGTGCGGTTCAGCACCGTCTCATAGCGGGTGTTCTTCGTGATACCGGTCTTGAGGTTGTCCGGCACCAGCAGTCTGGTCACGCCACCGAAATAGTTGTAGGCATGGACATGGCAGCTGAGCCAGTTCTCCAGCTTCATATCGTCACAGGCTTCCGCATAGGTAAAGCAGCTGCAGGGCAGAACGGCTACAAACAGATATGCCTTGGTCACTTCGCCTGTGACCGGGTCATGGATATCCAGCGTGGCGCCAGCCCAGTCTACCTCCATGGTATCGCCGGGCTTGTGCTGGATGCGCATGGTGGCCTTGGTGGCTCTTGCCCACTGGCGGTACTTCTCACAATACTGGGTGTACATATAGGGTACCTTGCCTGCAGTATTGCAATTGACACAGTATTCCTCCCAGAGAATGGTCAGGTTGATGCCTTTCCGGGCCAGCTCTGCGTGGATGTACGGATAGTTCGGAAGGACATACAGGGCGGTTTTCTGATACTCCTTCGGGAACAGCAGTTCCATTAGGATTTCGTTGGTCACGGTGTCCGGCAGTGGCCAGGAGATCCCGGCTTTCTCAGCCGCCTCCTGAACCTTGCGGATTGTGTGATGAGAGCTGTGCAGTTCCAATTCCATGGTGCGCAAGCTCTTGTCCGGGTCATTACTGACCCGCAGGATGTTTCTGTAGTCGAGCAAATGAAATTCCTCCTCGATAAATGTCACACGGTGTCGTGTGCAATTACCATTATAGAGGAAATTGCGGGATGTGGCTCTGCTCCGTGACGGTGTGGATATTTTCCCGTGAGGGTGTGGCTAAAAGCCCGTGCAAATGTGGCTCAGTGGGCGGAATTTACATTTGGCAGCTAACCGGAACTACTATGAGGTCAAATACATTCGGCTACCGGATCTTCTGGTGGAGATTGCTGTGGCCCGGGGTTCCGGTACATATCGTGAGCTGATGAGGAAGTATAAGAAAGTCAGCCTGCTCATTCTGGATGAATGGTTGCTGTACTCCCTGAAAGAGAGTGAAGCCAGGGATCTACTGGAACTGATTGAAGCCAGGAATAAGGTTTCGTCCACCATCTTCTGCTCCCAGTTTGATGTGAATGAGTGGCACGCTTCGCTATATGACCCGACCATGGCCGATGCCATCTGCGACCGGATCATCTATAACTCGCATACGGTCAAGATTGAAGGCGACTCTATGAGAAAGCGTGGGTCAATAGCCGAGTAAGTTCCAGTAATTTAAGAAAAAGCTGCATGGCGGTCATGCACAACGGCCCCGGCCGCCATGCACAATCTCAAGCGGAATGCGTGCACAATTCAGCCGGAACGCATGCACAATGACCTGCGGTCAGCATGCACTTTCCCGGCGGCGTACGCAACGACACCTATGGCATTGTATTTCTGCCACAGATGCTTCAGGGTCTCCCCTTTGCGAGCCAGAGCTTTATAAACAGCTTCCTTGTTAAAATCTCGATAGAGAAGCCGATCCGCCGATACACCAGGCTTTTTATAAAGCATGCTTTCGATGTATTCATTCGTGATATCTGCTGATAAGGGATACGAGAGTTCCGGATTCTCTCTGAAACGCTTCAGGAACTCGTTGACAGTTGATTTGCTGCAGTCGCCGCAGCTTTCAGCGATTTCGCGGCAACTGAGGTGATTCACAAAATGAAGCCTCAATACTTTTTTTGTAATCCATAATAGGACCTCCAGATATAATATTTCTCCATTTTTAAGGAGATGAGCTTATTATATCCGAAGGTTTATTGTCCGGTTAATGTGTCCTTTCCTGTCCGCTGATTATGTCTCTAGCTGTCCGCTGATTATGTCTCTAGCTGTCCGCCGAATATGGCATAGGTGTCCGTTTAGGCTGGCAATCTGCAGGCATCTCGTTTGAGACTGCCATTATCGAGCGCTACCGCCGCCGGAAGAGCAGTGTGGAGTAAGCCCTCATCGAGATGTACCCGGCAGGTGTGTCCATGCGCCGTGTGGAGGACATCACCGAAGCCCTATGGTGCAGCAAGAAGTACATGAACATGAAGCACCTGGAGGCTATGGAACAGGAGCCGCTGGTCGGCTGATAGCAGTCAGGTCACAAAGCGTCAAGGGCAAGGCAAGCGGCGTACCGCCGCCCTTGACCCTTTGCGCCCTGCCCGCTCATGAAGTAACCAAGGGGCGGTTAAGTCGCCCCCTGTAATACTGTAATAGATTTCTGCCAGATACCAGAATCAATTTTGCGCATAACTCTTGACACTACCTTATTGAAGGCTGCAACAACAGAACAAAAGTCTCAAAGCGCGTCTGCTTCGGGATGCGTAATTTCCGCAATTTCAGAAACAGAATCCTATATTCTGCCATACATAAAAATCGTGCCGGAGTTCTCGCTCCGACACGACTTGCAATTATTTCTTTTCTATCTCTACCCCAACTATTGACATAGAGCCAAAGAATTAAGGAGTGGCGCACAGACCGCAAGATCCTCTCCCTTGTACAGGAAATCCGGAACCATTTTCTGACACTTCAAATAATGTCCCCGCCGAAACACTTTCATGGGCACACCATACTGAACTGCAATATCTCCCATATCATTGAAAAACAGACTGCGGCGCAGCACATTCATCTTCTCCCCTGTATACAAGCCACTAGGAAGAACGGTTAACAGGGGTTCTTCCTTTCCATTCCCAAAGCGCACAGCATTCATAAGAATAGCATCTGGGTGATCTCACATATAATTCCGCTCATACGCTTCAATGTCTCATTATCGAGTCGGTCATCGCTGTCTAAAAAAAGAATATATTTACCTTTTCCTTTCTCGGCACCAATCGTACGCGCAGATGTTGGCCCTCCATTCTCTTTATGAATGACAACTACTCTAGAATCTTTTCCAGCATAGGTATCACAGATTTTTCCACTCCGGTCTGATGATCCATCGTCCACAATTACGACTTCGAAGTTTTCATAGGTCTGATTCAAAACTGAATCAATACATTCACCCAAATACCGCTCCGCTTGATATACCGGAATCACAACACTAAACAGAGGAGCTATATTTTCTTCTTGACAATTCTGCATTTTATGGACTCCCTCTTCACCACATTATGTTTATCCTATAAATTATTCAGTATCGGATACTAAATACCCAGCATTAACCGTCATGAGAAAGTACATCGCAGTTGTGTTGATAAATGTACAGCTTAAAGTCATAGATGCACACGCTGTAATGACTGTAATAAAAATCGCCATATACCATATTGGTTCTACCTTATTCACTACAGTAAACTGCTTACGCAAAACCCATACTGCACACATGACCCAAAAAGCCATCAATAGCACAAATCCAACTGTACCATAATCCAGCAACAGATCCAAAAAGCTATTATGAACACTACAGCCTATTCCAATTTTGTCCAGTCCAACCTGATATTTAACCGCATAATACTGATTATTGGTTGGGCTGGTTCCAAATATTGGCCTTTTAGAAAATACCTGTAAAGCTTCTTTCCAAATCAAGAATCGGGAACCATCAAAACTGGTCTCGCTTTTGTCAAAACTGATTTCCGTATCTCCGATTGATTGCGCTATTTCCATATCCTGAGAATTATCGGGCGCATCTGTCGGCTCTGCCGCAGAACCATCATCTGTATCCTGTGAAGGCTTCTGCGCAACTGAATCATCTCCCTCATCCGAAAGAATCTCTTCTATTGCAGTATCCTCTACTGTAATCTTATCCACCAAATTAGGAAGTTGGGTAATTCCAGTTCGTAATATTAGTATTCCGCCTAATAAGCATCCAGTTACAGCTGCAGAAACCAAAACAGATAACACCAGTGTAACAAAGCGCCTTTTTTGCGTCTTCCATAAACCAATACTCATGAAAAAGGACATGAAAAATAGTGCAATTGCTAGCGCTAACCAAGCACCCCTCGAATTTGCCAAAGGAAAATAACAAAGCTGCACTACTGCGCTGATAGCGCCAAATACCATTGCAAAAAAATTTTGCCACATACGAGTGAATGCTCTGCGATAACCGTTTACGAAAAGCAGAATACCATAGGCAGCAAAGGCCAGCGCATAAATCGCAGCATGATTTGTATCCACATACAATCCATACAGCAGAATTCCGGTCGTTGGATCTGTGGGAATATAAAAGCGCATGCCAACAAATTCCCGCGTAGCTCCAATTGTAACATAATCGCTAAACCGTATGGCATATAGTCCCAGTGCTAACGCCGATGCAGCAAAAACCACCAAAGCTGCACCCAAAAAGCTGATCAAAAGAGCATTTTCACGTCGCTCTTTCGGCAAAGAATGACATAAAGGATAAAATGCGTACAAGGGAATCAATGTCAGAATCCAAGATTTAATTCCAGATACCACCCCTGCTTCCTTTGTCGTGATCACAGTAATACCTGCAGATACTGTAAACAGAAAAATCAAAACAGAAAAAGGAATTTTTTTCCAAATATTGCGGATAAAAATATCGTATAATACAAGAATACCTGTCCATCCAATCAGCACGGGATGCAAAGGGGAAATCATGCTCCGCACAAATTTAATCTCATACAGAAACAAAAAAAGTCCGTAAAAAAATACCAAAGCAGTATGCGAAAAGAAAAATTTTGCAAGAAGATGTCTCGAAATTCTTTCGTCAACTACGTGGCTATCCTCACAATTCCATACTTTTGATATAACCATATTTTCCTCCGCTCACTTTTTCATATGTCCGTAAGCCCAATAAACAAGCTTCAGTAATTCGCAGGTCCTTTTTATGCCGATCAGTTTGATGAATATCCTTACCACACCACCGATTGTACCACACATCGACGCAATACAAAAAGAAAACTTGCTAAATTGTTCATTAGCCTGATCCCATTCTTCTTTCGACAACACACGAGAGTCCAGCATATTGCTTAAGTATAACTGAGCCATTCTATTCTGCAAATACAAAGCTCCAGCGCTCTCCATCTCCAAGGATTCCCAAGTCCTGTTCATCCTTTCCATGATAATAAACCGATCCCAGATATTCTTAGGTCGCACCTGAGAAGTTATAGCACCGGCTCTAGACTGTCGGTATTGATAAAAATAGGAATGAGTTACATAGATCATCCTTACACTACACAAAAGTCTGCTTGTCCATTCTTCGTCCTCGTGGAGAATTCCCGGCAGGAAAAGCAGCTCATGCTCCTGAAGAACTTCACGCTTTACTACAAATCTCCATGCTACCATGTAGCATTCTCGCCCATCTGCAGGAACAGTTTTCAAGAACTGCTCAACAGGTATATATCCTGAAACAGAAAGAAAGCCGCCACATGATTCTTTCCGGTATTCATTGGTATCTGTATAGTATTGACGGTAAAGCCCCATTAAAACTTCCGGTGCCTTTTCTAATTGAGCAAGCATTTTATCTGTTTCCTCTGGATTCAGAAAATCATCTGAGTCCAGGAACATCACATAATCACCCCGAGCATTCCGGATGCCTGTATTTCTTGCTGCGGAAAGCCCACCATTTTTCTGATGAATCACATGAATGCGACCATCTCTACCCGCCCACTGATCACAAAGCAATCCACTATTGTCGGTAGAACCATCATCTACAAGGACCGCTTCCCAATCAGACTGAAGTTTTAATACGGATTCGAGACAAGCATTCAGATATTTTTCAACATTATAAATCGGAATTACAATACTTACTAACATATTTCACTTCCTTAGTGTACCAATATGCTATGTATCCATGACAGCAACCGCAATCCGGGAATTAACCTGTATTTTACCATGATCAGATACATCAATTTCATTCGACTAAGCCTTTGAATATACGGATTCCTCAAATAGTCCGGACAGAACTCTTCACACTTGTTTATCAGTTCACGAATCTGTCTGCTGTTTTTTCCACTCTTGCATGCCTTCATAGTTTCGCCATACAGCAACGCATAGGCTGCATGATAGACCAGCTCTTGTTCATATCCCTCACCCAGCGCCTTACGCATACAATTCCAAGATGTAAGGAAGACATTTGTTCTGTCTTCTGCGGTATTCGATGCCGAAGATCCATTTCCCCTCTGATAATAGTTATAAAGCGGTTCATCAACTACACCGATTCGTCGGGCATATTTCGCCAACACTGGAATCACCGGAAGCTCCTCATACTGCTTGCAACCTACCGGATAGGAAATATTATGACTGCGAAAAAGCTCCATGGAAATCAAGTGAGTACATGAAGCAGTCGGTCCGCAGGCGATGATCTCCCGACGATCACTACTAGACTTCATCCCTGTAATACTACCCGAAGGTATAGGCGGTTTACCATCCGAGACAATCTGATAGTTACAGAAAACATAATCTGCATTTTCAAGATGAGCACAGGTCAGAAGCTTTTCAACAAAAGTAAGTTCAAACCAATCATCTCCATCACAAAAACACACCCACTGACCGTTTGCCGCTGTCAATGCACGGTTGCGCGCTGCAGAAACGCCGCGGTTTTCCGGCTGTAGCAACACACGAATGCGGGGATCCTGTTTCTCCAATTGCCCCAGCAACTCACGACTGCCATCAGTAGACCCATCATCCACCAACAGGATCTCCAGTTCTTTATACGTTTGGTTTCGCAAAGCAGAAACGCACCGCTCTAAATACGGTCTGACATTATAAACTGGAATAATAACCGAAACTAATTCCATAAAGATGGTTCCTTTTAATTCTGATATCTCTTCATAAAACTTTCACTTATCGCAAAAGTTTTATGAAAAAGAAACGTCTGATGTTTTTGGGCAATAATGCCACTATAAACTGCACAACAATGGTCTTTTCATAATCCAAAAAGCTAATGTATCCTGTGTCCTTGATCATCCGGCGACCATTACGGTATTTCTTGAAATACGCCCAGCCACCTCTCCGCTCAATCATTGCGTATCCGGTTCTGACATACACCAAGTAATCGTCAATATTTGCACATTTTGCCCCGGCGATAAGCATCCGGATCCAGAGCATATCATCCTCCATTAACGGACAATCCTCATAGTTTCCAGCTTTAAGCACGGTGCTCTTTTTATACATAACCGTCATATGATTAAATGCGCTGCGCTGCTTCTGATATTCAGCGATTCTATCATGAGAAAGAGGTACTTCTCTTCTGGACAATTCGTTGGTTATGGTTCCTTCAAATTCAATGATATGACTGCCGCAGATATCCAAATCCGGATCAGCCATAAACATATTCAACTGCTTTTCGAAACGATCCTCTCGAGCAATGTCGTCCGTATCCATCCGGGCAATCAGTTCATACGTGCAAGCAGGTATGCCGTCTGCCAGAGCTAGTCCAAGCCCCCTGTTTACAGCATTCTCTACGGTTTTGATCAAGCCGGGATTTTCCTGTTCATAGCGCTCCACAGAGCTTTTCAACCCCTCAGAAACAGGACCATCAAACACGATAACGATCTCAGCAGGGCGCACGGTTTGACGCAATACGCTCTGCATACACATTTCAAAATACTCTATTTTCTCCTTTATGTAAAGAGACATCAGCACGGAAAACTTTGGATACTCCATCTGCAGACTCCTCAATCATATTCTTTTCCTAAGACAGCCAATACCGTTCGGATCATTGTCGCAATCTCTCCAAAGAAACTGAAATTTTCAATTGCCCGAAGGTTATACTTCATCTTCCCAGGAAGTACCTGCTCCACATATACCTTATCTACATCCTCAGCAACATCTAAAAGCTTGCTTTCATCCTTATAACGGATGCTGGCCTCACTTGTAATGCCCGCCGGCAGCAGGAGAGTAGCCATCATTTCCGGAGTATAGCAATCCACATATTTAGGAACCTCAGGTCTAGTGCCTACAAAGGACATAGTACCCTCCAGCACATCGAGCAACTGCGGAAGTTCATCCAGACGACAGCCCCTGAGAAACTTACCCATTTGGGTAATCCGGACATCTCCATCTACCGTCACCAAGCTGCCCTTTTTATCAGCGCCGCTGACCATAGAACGGAATTTATGTATTCTAAAACACCTGCCGTTTGCAGTGATTCGTTCTTGACGATAAAACACGCCGCCGGGAGTATCCAGACTGATAAGCAGTGCAATAATGAGCATGGGAACAGACAGGATCACTAGCAACACTAAAGCTACTGTAAAATCAAAAACGCGCTTACAAATAAGGCTGAACTTTCGCTTCTCCAGAATGTCGTAATATTTGCGGACCTCTGGAGTTTTCATGTTCTCTGGCATATCCGCCCATTTTGTCAGCAGCATGAGACTCCTCCTTGAATTAGATGTACTTCTTTACAACGCGACAGAAATTCTCTATAATGTATTCCACATCCTCGTCGGAAAGGCAAGTATGTAGGGGTAAGGTAATGGCGTTGGCGAATCGGGCATAGCTATTGGGGAAATCCACAATGTTAAATCCCATATTCTTATAAGCCGTATGCATCGGCAGGGGCTTATAATGTACATTCGTTGCTACACCAGCCTCAGCCATTTCTTCAATGATATCGTTTCTCTGCTTAGTTGTAATGCCGGGGACGCGGACAATATACAGGTGACCAGAGGACACATGCGTTTCGGTATAATGGGGTAACACCTCAAGCCCCAGAGGTTTGAGAGCAGCGTCATATCTTCCGATAATGCTTTTTCTTCGCTCGAGTAAGCCGGGATAGCGATCCAACTGCGCCAGACCAATCGCAGCCATGATATCCGTCATATTACACTTATACCACGGACCGACAATATCATATTCCCATGCACCCAGATTGGTTTTTGCCAAGGCATCCTTGCTCTGACCATGAAGGCTCAAAAGCTGTACCATGTGATAAATCTCCTCATTGCTGATACCTGGGAACGTCTTCCAAGCCATAGCACCGCCTTCGGCAGTAGTGAAATTCTTCACAGCATGAAAAGAGTAGTTTGTGAAATCCGCAATTTCACCCACCATTCTTCCTTTATAAGAAGCGCCTAAGGCATGAGCAGCATCACAAACGATCGCGACACGCCCCAACGCTTTCTGGAGCTTCTGACCTAATCCCGTGTGAGATGCAGCCTTAAACAAATGCCTCTTCTTTTCAACAATATTGAGAATCCGATCATAATCGCAAGGTATACCGCCGATATCTACAGGAATAATCGCTTTGGTATTTTCAGTAATGGCGGCTTCCAAAGCATCGTAGTCCATCTCCAAACTGTCCTTCTGGCAGTCTATCAGTACAATCTTTGCTCCGACATGGTCAATAACGGAAGCACTAGCCGTATATGTGTAGGCACAGGTAATAACCTCGTCACCCGAACCAATACCCAGCACCCGCAGGGAAAGCTCTCCGGCTGCAGTCTGACTATTGAGACAGACGCATTCATCCGCGTTAACATACTCCGCGATGCGCTTTTCCAGTTTTTTGGTCTTCGGCCCCGTGGTAATCCAACCCGAGCGCAACGTATCAACAACTTCGTTAATTTCAGCATCAGTAATGTCAGGGGGACTAAAGGGAATTGTCCTTCTATTCATAATCTATGAACCACCTTGTTACAGAAATAATCGAAAAAAGCAGGTTTATACCCTTACAGTATAGATGTTATTATTAATAATACCACTTCTCTCTATACTTTTCAAGAGAGAAATATACTTAATGCCTCCTGAATAATAGAAAAAGCCTTGTAGTCCGAGTTGCACACGGAGGACGGCTATGTATCGTTACAGCAATGGGCAGATCAGTCTGGCAGATTTCAAGCAGCCAGTAGGAATGAATCTGAAGGAAAGCAATCGCTGGGTAAAGAAAGCCCAGACAATCCCCTGGCCAGAGATTGAGAAGCGGTACGCCGCCCTGTTTACCAACCGCAAGGGCAACGTAGCCAAGCCGCTGCGTCTGGCTCTGGGCGCATGCATCATCCAGGCGGAGTACGGCTATTCAGATGAAGAAACTGCCCTGCAGATCCAGGAGAACCCGTACCTGCAGTACTTCTGCGGGTACCCCGGTTATGATGACGAAAAGCTGCCCTTTGATCCGTCGCTGATGGTGTACTTCCGCAAGCGGCTGACACCGGAAATCCTTGGCGAGATCAATGAGATGATCGTGCGGGACGCGAAGGAGCGACAGGTAAAAGAAACCGAGGCCAAGGAGGACAATGACTCTGATAACGGCCCTGGAACTGGCGGCAACAGCGGCACGATGATTGTGGATGCCACCTGCGCACCGTCCAACATCCGGTATCCCCAGGATGTTTCGCTGCTCAATGAAGCCAGAGAGAACGCAGAGCAGCTTCTGGATGTTCTCCACGATCCCGCAGATGGAAAGAAGCCCCGCACCTACCGCCAGTGCGCCCGGAAGGATTACCTGAAATACACCAGATGTCGCAAGCATACCTCCAAAATGACCCGCAAAGCCATTGGAAAGCAGCTGGGCTATCTCCGGCGAGACCTTGCTGCCATTGACAGCAAGCTGTCCCTTGGAAAATCGCTGACCACACGGCAGACCGAACGTCTGGATACGATCCGCACCATCTACGAGCAGCAAAAGTACATGTATGACAACCGCACCCACAGCGTGCCTGACCGGATCGTCAGCGTGAGCCAGACTTTTGTCCGCCCGATTGTCCGGGGAAAAGCGGGAAAGCCGGTGGAGTTCGGCGCCAAGCTGGACATCAGCGTTGTAGACGGGTGGACGCGATTGGAACACTGCTCCTTTGACGCCTACAATGAGTCAGGGAATCTGCAGGAGATGGCAGAACGGTTCCGCGAGCGGGAAGGACATTATCCCAGCCGCATCCTAGCGGACAAGATCTACCGGAACCGGGAGAATCTCAGTTATTGCAAGGAACATGGTATCCGGCTCTCCGGTCCGGCACTGGGACGACCGAAGAAAACAGAGACCCGAGACAAAACTCAGGATTATCGGGACGAGTGCGAACGCGTGGAAGTGGAGCGCAAGTTCAGTCTGGCGAAGCGCAAATGCGGCATGGGGCTGGTCACCGCAAAACTGCGGGAAACCGCTGTCCGCAAGATTCAGTGCACCCTTTTGCGCCTGCTTGCATTTCTGCAGACGATTTTCTCGCTCCACCAAAATGGGGCAATTGTTCAGTAGACATTAATTAAAAACAGAAATACCGCGCACGATATGTGTGTGAAATAACCGTTTCAGCCGTTACGCGCAAAGCGATTGCATGTCGTATATTTATGCAGACGCAAATGCGCCGGAGAGGAGACAGCTTATGCTCAGAGAACAGTTGTGGTTCGACTTTTGTGACGATTTGCCGATTGAGATCGAGCAGAGGATTGACGAGGGCATTTTGGAAGCGGAACGCTTTAAAGAGCGTGCCGAGCAGGTAAAGGAAATGCCGCGCGGCGCGGCGCGTACCGCCGCAGGCGCAGAGCTTTTAGAGCAGCTTTGTGCGCTTGAAAACCCGCAGGACAAAGACGAGCCGTCCGACCTTCCGGGCATCAAGGCGGCATCTGTCGGTGAGCCGAAAGAGAAAGCCGAAGCGGATTGCGACAAAATCTACGGCGCGTGGCTCGGCCGCTGTGCGGGTTGCCTGTTGGGTCAGCCGGTAGAGGGCTGGCGGCGTGCACGCATCAACGGGCTTTTGAAAGAGACCGGCAACCTGCCGCTGCAAAACTACATTTCGTCCGATATCGGGCCTGTTCTGCGCGAAAAATACAACGTGCGCGACGACGGACACGCCTACGGCGCGGAAAAAACCGGGTGGATCAACAACGTCTCTTACATGCCGGAGGACGATGACACGAACTACACGCTCATCGCGTTAAAGCTCGTCGAGCAGTACGGGCGCGATTTCACACCCGATGACGCGGCGGAAAACTGGCTGATGAACCTGCCGCTTTTACACCTGTGCACGGCGGAGCGCGTGGCATATATCAACCTCGCACAATCCGTTTTCCCTCCGGAATCGGCGTTGTACCGCAACCCGTACAGGGAGTGGATCGGCGCACAGATCAGGGGCGATCTGTTCGGCTATATTTGCCCCGGCGATATGGAAACGGCGGCGGAAATGGCATGGCGCGATGCGTCCATCTCTCACGTGAAAAACGGCATCTACGGCGAAATGTGGATCGCCTCGATGCTTGCGAAAGCGGCGGTTAACGACGACATGCCGACCATCATTCGCTCCGGCATGAAGCAGATCCCGAAAAAGAGTCGTCTTTATGAAGAGCTTGCGGAAATTTTGAGCCGCTTTGAAAGCGGCGACACCGCTGAGGAGACGAAAGCATATATCCTCGGCAAGTACGATGAAAATAATCAGCACCACTGGTGTCACACCGTCTCGAATGCGGCAATCGTCGCGATGGGCTTATTGTGGGGCAAGAAGGACTTCACCTACACGATGGAGCTGTGCCTGACGATGGGCTTTGACACGGACTGTAACTGCGCCACGGCGGGCTCTGTGCTTGGTATGGTACTGGGTGCACAGCTTTTGCCGGAGGTCTGGACGGCGCCGCTCAACGACCGTGTGCTTTCCGGCGTGGACGGCTTCGGACTCGTGCATATTTCGGACATGGCAGCGCGTACACAGGCGCTCGCCGAGTAAAAAATAATAAGTTTTTTGCGGGCACACGGCTTTTTGGCGGTGTGTCCGCTTTTTATACGGAAAACCCGCGTGCCGTTCACAATTTTTTCGAAATTTTCGGCTATTCAAAAGGGCTGAGATATGATATACTATAAGGCAGTATGGGCTTTTCTGCCCTTTGGTTTTGAAAGGAAAAACGGCATGATCGTTCTCGGCATCGACCCCGGCTACGCCATTGTCGGCTACGGCGTGGTGGAAATGAAAAATAACCGTTACCGCACGTTGGAGCACGGCGCGGTGACAACCAAAGCGGGCACGGATTTCAACCGCCGTTTGGAGATCATTTACGACGGCATTGCGCAGGTTTTGGCGCAGTATCACCCGGATGCGGTCTCCGTGGAAAAGCTCTATTTTTCAAACAATAAAACGACCGGCATCGGTGTGGCGGAAGCCCGTGGCGTCATTTTGCTTGCGGCGCAGAAGGCCCGCGTGCCTGTTTTTGAATACACCCCCGTGCAGGTGAAATTTGCCGTTACGGGATACGGCAAGGCCTTAAAGCCGCAGGTGATGGAAATGACCCGCCGCCTTTTGTGCCTGCGCGAGGTGCCGAAGCCGGACGACACGGCGGACGCGCTCGCCATTGCCATTTGCCACTGCCATGCCTCCGGCACGGCGCTGCGGCAGTTTTTGAGGTAACGCCGTCTGTTTGGACAGAGAGTACAGAGGGTATAGAAAGGACAAAAGCGATGTTTTACAGTCTTACCGGGAAACTTGTACACATGGAGCCGGGCGTTGTCGCTATTGAATGCGGTGGCGTGGCGTTTAAGTGCTTCACTTCCATGAACACGCAGAAAAACATGCCGCGCATCGGCGAAACGGCTACGGTCTATACGCATTTAAACGTGCGCGAGGACGCGCTTGATTTATACGGCTTCTCTACAAAAAGCGAGCTGAACTGCTACAAGATGCTGACGACCATCAGCGGCGTGGGCCCGAAGGCGGCGCTCTCCATTTTATCCGAAATGACCCCGGAGGGCGTTGCCATGGCGGCGGCCTCCGGCGACAGCAAAAAGTTTACAAAGGCGAGCGGCGTGGGCCCGAAGCTTGCACAGCGCATCGTGCTGGAATTGAAAGACCGCGTGAAGAAGATGGGCTTTACGGGCGGCACGCTGGAACTGACCGGCACGGACGACGCGGGCATTGTTTCCGCGTCTCAGAACGCCGAGCAGGCCGTGCAGGCGCTTATTGTGCTCGGTTATACACAGTCCGAGGCCGCGCAGGCCGTGGCGAAGCTGGACGGCTCCCTCTCTACGGAAGAACTTATTCGCGGCGCTTTAAAGAGTATGGCGAGCCGCTTTTAATACACGCTGAAAGGAGAGTGCTTTTCGCGTGACGTTTGACAGAGACAACGAAATGGATTTTGAAAACCGCGTCATTGCGCCGGAGTATGTGCCGGAGGACGCGGAGGTGGAAAACCCGCTGCGCCCGCGTACCTTTGCGGACTATGTGGGCCAGGAAAAGGTAAAAGAAAACTTAGAGGTGTTCATTCAGGCGGCAAAGCAGCGAAAAGAATCGCTTGACCACGTTTTGCTCTACGGCCCGCCGGGTCTCGGCAAAACGACGCTTGCGGGCATCATTGCAAACGAGCTCGGTGTCAATCTGCGCATCACGAGCGGCCCGGCTATCGAAAAGCCGGGCGACCTCGCCGCATTATTGACGAATCTGAACCCCGGCGACGTGCTGTTCATCGATGAGATTCACCGTCTGCCGCGCAGTGTGGAGGAGATCTTGTACCCCGCCATGGAGGACTTTGCGCTCGACATTATTACAGGCAAGGGGCAAATGGCGGCGTCCTATCATCTGCCGCTGCCGCGCTTTACGCTTGTCGGTGCAACGACGAGAGCCGGTCAGCTTTCTGCGCCGCTGCGCGACCGTTTCGGTGTGGTGCTGCGTTTGGAGCTCTACGAGCCGAAGGAGCTTGCGAAAATCGTCACCCGCAGCGCCGGCATTTTAGGTATTGACATTGAAGCGGACGGTGCGCTGGAGATTGCCTCGCGCTCGCGCGGTACGCCGCGTATCGCAAACCGCATGTTAAAGCGCGTGCGCGACTTTGCGCAGATCATGAGCGACGGCGTCATCACATACAGCACGGCGAAGATTGCGCTTGACCGCCTCGAGATTGACGAGCTTGGGCTCGATTCCGGCGACAGACGCATGCTGAACGCGATTATCCAGTATTATAACGGCGGCCCCGTGGGTGTGGAAACGCTGGCGGCGGCCATTGGCGAGGAAGCCGTGACGATCGAAGACGTTGTGGAGCCGTATCTGATGCAAATCGGCTTTTTGCAGCGTACCCCGCGCGGCCGCTGTGCCACACGCGCGGCTTACTTGCACCTCGGACTTACGCCGCCGGGAACCGTTGCGGACGATAACCCGAGATTCGACGTATGACACTCTTTTGGAAACGCATGCAATCGGCATGCGGGGGAACAGGTTGAAAAGAATCAAAAAAGTCACCCCTTAAAATTTTTGACATAAAAAGGAGCATACGATTATGGGAAGATTATTCGGTACAGACGGTGTTCGCGGTGTTGCGAACCATGACCTCACCTGCGAGCTTGCAATGAAGCTTGGCCGCGCGGCCGCTGCCGTGCTCATCAACAAATCAAACCGCCACCCGCGCGTCATCATCGGCAAGGATACCCGCCTTTCGAGCGACATGCTGGAAAACGCCATGGCGGCCGGCCTGTGCAGCGTAGGCGCATCGGTCGTTCTGCTGGGCGTTGTGCCTACCCCGGCCGTGGCGTACCTTGTGGAAAAATACAAGGCAGACGCCGGTGTGATGATCTCTGCGTCACACAACTCTTACGAGTATAACGGCATTAAAATTTTCAGCGGCGACGGCTACAAGCTGCCGGATGACCTTGAGGAGCGCATTGAGTCTCTGATCCTCGGCGAAGCAGCTCTGCCGCCGCTGCCCGCAGACAGCGACCTCGGCACGGTGTCGTATGCGTCGAACGCGCTGCGCGATTACATCGATCACGTAAAGTCCACGGTGCACTTCTCGCTGACAGGTCTTGAAATCGCGCTCGACTGCGCGAACGGTTCCTCCGCGATGACGGCGGAAACACTGTTTACGGAGCTCGGCGCCAAGGTGCACATGCTGCATGATGAGCCGAACGGCACGAACATCAACGATAACTGCGGTTCCACCCACATGGAATCGCTCGTGGAATATGTGAAGACGCATAAGGTCGACGCGGGCATCGCGTTTGACGGCGACGCCGACCGCTGCCTTGCCGTGGACGAAAACGGCGAAGTCATCGACGGCGACTTCATCATGGCAATCTGCGGCCTCGATATGAAGAGCCGCGGTAAGCTGAATAAGGACTGCATCGTCGGCACCATCATGACGAACCTCGGCTTTGTAAAGTGCTGCGAAGCAAACGGCATCCACTTTGAAGCGACGAAGGTCGGCGATCGTTACGTGCTGGAAGAAATGCTGCTTGAAAACTACAGCTTTGGCGGCGAGCAGAGCGGCCACGTCATTTTCCGCGATTTCGCAACGACCGGTGACGGTCAGCTGACGGCAGCGCAGCTTTTGAGCATCTTAAAGCAGCGCGAAGCAAAGCTTTCTTCCCTCAAGACCGTCATGGAGCGCTACCCGCAGACGATGGTGAATATCAAGGTCTCGCCGGAGGGCAAGCTGGCGTTCCACACCGACCCGAAGGTGAAGAAGGCTATTCAGCAGGCAACCGCAACGCTGAACGGCGAAGGCCGCGTCATTGTGCGCCCGTCCGGCACAGAACCGCTGCTGCGCGTCATGGTGGAAGGCAAAGATCTGGCGCTGATTGAAAAGCTTGCAAACGATATTTCTGAAGTGATTAAGGAAGAATTGGTCTGATGAGAGCTGCAAACTGGAAAGACTATGAATTGATTGATACCGGCTCCGGCGAGCGGTTGGAGCGGTGGGGAGACATTCTCCTCATCCGCCCCGATCCGCAGATCATCTGGAAGTCGGAGAAAAAAGATTCCCGTTGGCGTTCCGCTCACGCGCGCTATAAACGCTCCTCTACGGGCGGCGGCAAATGGGAGGTTTATAAAAAGCTGCCGGACGTGTGGAAAATCACGCGCGGCGACCTCACGTTCCGCTTAAAGCCCATGGGCTTTAAGCACACGGGCGTTTTCCCGGAGCAGGCCGTGAACTGGGATTACACCGCGGCGCGCATCCGCGCGGCAAAGGAGAAAAATCCCGAGCGCGAAATTAAAATTCTAAACTTATTTGGCTACACCGGCGCGGCGACGCTCGCGTGTATGGAAGCGGGCGCGACGGTCACGCACGTAGATGCCTCCAAGGGCATGGTGCAGTGGGCGCGCGAAAACGCAGCGGCATCGAATTTGGCAGAGCGCCCGGTGCGCTGGCTTGTCGATGACTGCGTGAAATTCGTGCAGCGCGAAATTCGCCGCGGCAACCATTACGACGGCATCATCATGGACCCGCCGTCCTACGGACGCGGCCCCGGCGGCGAGGTGTGGAAGCTTGAGGAACAGCTTTACGGCCTTGTTGAAATGTGCGTGCCGGTCTTGACGGACGATCCGCTGTTCTTTATTTTGAATTCGTACACAACGGGACTTTCTCCGTCCGTTATGGCGTATCTGCTCGGCGTTTTGCTGCGCCCGAAGTTCGGCGGCTATGTTTCCGCAGATGAAATCGGCTTGCCGGTGACGGAAACGGGGCTTGTTCTGCCCTGCGGCAGCACGGCAATCTGGTCGGGCGAGCCGGTATAACGGGACTTTTTTGAAACGGAAGGGATAAAATGGCGTTTATTGAGTGCAGAGACCTGCATTTTTCATACAGCGGAGAGAGCGGCGAGGTCCTGCACGGCGTCGATCTCGACATTGAAAAGGGTTCGTTTGTGGCGCTGCTCGGCCACAACGGCTGCGGTAAATCCACCATGGCGAAGCTGTTTAACGGTATGCTGGTGCCGACTTCCGGCACCGTGACGGTGGACGGCATCGATACCGCCGTGGAGGAAACACAGCTTGACGTGCGCCGCCGCGTGGGCCTTGTGCAGCAGAACCCGGATAACCAGCTTGTTGCGGGTATTGTTGAGGAAGACGTGGCATTCGGCCCGGAAAACCTCGGTATTGAGCCCGCAGAAATCCGCCGCCGTGTCGATGCGGCACTGAAAGCGGTCAACATGTACGAGTACCGCGACCATGCACCGCATAAGCTCTCCGGCGGTCAGAAGCAGCGCGTCGCGATTGCGGGTGTTATCGCGATGGAGACCATGTGCATTGTGCTTGATGAGCCGACCGCCATGCTGGACCCGCGCGGCCGACAGGAGGTTATGGATACCATTCGGTATCTGAACCGCGAAAAGGGTATCACCGTCATTCTCATCACGCACTATATGGACGAGGCCGTGCAGGCCGACCGCGTGGTGGTGATGGACGGCGGCAACATTCTGACGGATGGCGACCCGCGCACGGTATTCGCGCAGGTGGAGCTTTTAAAGCGCCATAAGCTCGACGTGCCGCAGGCAACGGAGCTTATTTACCGCTTAAACGCCGCCGGGTGCAGCATTTCCGGCACGCCGCTCGATGAAAACGAGTGCGTAAAAGCGATTGCGGAGTATTTAAAACTGGGATAAGAATATAAAAGGGATTTTGTTTTTTGTGCGGGGCAAGAACCGAAAGGACCTGCACCCGGCAGAGGAAACGAGGAAAATCGATGGCAATTTTGGAAACCAAAAATCTCACATATACCTATGGCGTCGGCACACCGTTTGAAAAAACGGCGGTGGAAAACGTGAACCTTTCCGTAGAAAAGGGCGCGTTCGTCGGCGTGATCGGGCATACGGGCAGCGGTAAATCCACGCTGATCCAGATGCTCAACGGCCTCATCCGCCCCACAAGCGGGCAGGTGCTTTTAAACGGCGAGGACATTTGGGCAAAGCCGAAGGAAATTCGCCGCGTGCGTTTTCAGGTGGGCATGGTGTTCCAGTACCCGGAATACCAGCTGTTTGAAGAGACCGTTATCAAAGACATCATGTTCGGCCCGAAAAACATGGGACTTTCCGATGAAGAAGCACTGAAGCGCGCCAAAGAAGCGGCACACTTTACAGACTTAAAGCCTGAGCTTTTGGAGAAATCTCCGTTTGAGCTTTCGGGCGGCGAAAAGCGTCGTGCAGCCATTGCGGGCGTCATCGCCATGGACCCGGAGGTGCTCATTTTGGATGAGCCCGCCGCCGGTCTTGACCCGAAGGGCAGAGATGTTATCTTAGCGCAGATCTCCGAATATCACCGCCAGCGCGGCAACACCATTTTGCTCGTCTCCCACAGTATGGAGGACATCGGCCGCGTGGCAGACCGCGTGCTTGTGATGAACAACGCCCATGCCGAAATGTACGACGAGACCCGCGCCGTGTTCTCGCGCGGCGAGCTTTTGGAGCCGATGGGTCTGCGCCTGCCGCAGATCACGTCCATCATGCGCCGTCTGCGCAAAATGGGCCTGCCGGTCAGCGAGACGGTTTTAAATGTAGACGAAGCCGTCATGGAGCTTTTGCCGCTCCTCAAAAAAAGGAAAGAGGAGGACAAAAACCATGCTATCTGATGTCACTATGGGGCAGTTTTTCCCCGGCAAGTCCGTCATGCACCGGCTCGATCCGCGCATTAAAATGTGCCTGACCGTGTACTTCATCGTGCTCATTTTCTGCTCGAAGAATTTTGTCACGCTCGGCGCGACGATTCTTATGAGCCTGCTTGGCGTGGTGCTTTCCAAAGTACCGCTGAAGCTCTATTTAAAAAGCATGAAGCCTATTTTGTTCATCGTGGTGTTCACCGGCGTATTGAATTTGTTTTACGGCACCGGTGACCCGATCTTCACGCTCGGGTTCATTCACATTACGCGAAACGGCATCGTGAACAGCATCATGATCGCCGTGCGCATCGTGGTGCTCATCCTCGTCAGCTCTATTCTGACGTTCACAACGTCCCCGACGCAGTTGACGGACGCTATTGAGCGCCTGCTAAAGCCGCTGGCGCTGCTGCATGTGCCGGTGCATGAATTCGCAATGATGATGACGATCGCGCTGCGCTTTGTGCCGACGCTCCTCGAAGAGACCGAGAAGATCATGGCGGCGCAGAAGGCCCGCGGTGCAGATATGGAAAGCGGCGGTCTGATGCAGCGCATCAAGGCGCTGATTCCGGTGCTTATCCCGCTGTTTGTTTCCGCGTTCCGCCGTGCGTTTGACCTTGCAACAGCCATGGAAAGCCGCTGCTACCACGGCGGCGAGGGGCGCACGAAAATGAAGGTGCTGCACCTTTCAAAAGTAGATTACATCACGCTTATCGTGTGCGTTTTGTACCTTGCGGCGTTCATCACAGCGAACATTTTGCTGCCTGCCGCCATTGTGCGATAAAATTGAGGAGAAACTATGGAACGAAACCTGCTGCTGAAAATTCAATATGACGGCAGCGCGTACCACGGCTGGCAGGTGCAGGAAAACGCCCGCAGTGTGCAAGGGGTGTTTCAGGAGGCGTTAAAGCAGGTTTTGCATACGCAGCCGGACATCAAAGCGTGCAGCCGTACGGATACCGGCGTGCACGCGCGGGAATTCTGCCTGAGTATGAAGCTTTCGCACAATATCCCGCCGGAGCGCCTTTTGGGCGCACTCAATCATTTTCTGCCGCCGGACATTGCTGTGCTTTCCTGCGAAGAAGTGCCGCCTGATTTTCACGCACGGTACTCCTGCTGTGGAAAACGGTATGTGTATGAAATCTGGAACAACCCCATTCGCAGCCCGTTTCTGCATGGGCGCGCGCTGCACTACTACCACCATATCGATGAAAAAAAGCTGAACGAAGCCGCGCAACACTTTTTGGGTGCGCACGATTTCACTTCGTTTTGTACACTCGATAACCGTGACATGGGGGACTTTACCCGCACGGTTACGGAAAGCTCCGTCACGCGCGAGGGCGACATGGTGCGCTTTACCGTGGCGGCGGACGGGTTCCTTTACAACATGGTGCGCATCATGACGGGCACTTTGCTCGCCGTGCAGCAGGGGCGCTTTGTCCCCGAGGACATCCCGAAGATCATCGAGGGGAAAAACCGCAAGCTTGCGGGGCCGACCGCTCCGGCGTGTGGTCTGTATTTAGAAAAAGTGTTTTATAAACCGCAAATATAATGCCTGCGGTTCGGTTGGATAAATGTTCTGTATTCCGATTTTATAACGCGGAATAAGGGAGAAAAGTATGGCAAGAAAAAAGCATGAAGCGGAAAAAAAGCACGCGCTGCGCAAAAAAGAGGCACCGCCTGTGCAGGATATGCCGGATGAAACGGAACACCCCGCGCTTTCGGAAAAGAAAAAGCCGCGCGTATCGAAGCTTTTGTACCGCATCATTGCGGCGCTGCTCATCGCGGTAGTGCTGCTGATCATTTTGGAAAATAAAGATAATTTAACGCCGGAAAACATCGGCAACTGGATCCGCACAAAGGCAGTCGGCTTCGGCTTTGGCGACGGCTATCCGGCGGAGCTGACCGGCAGCACAGCGCTTGTGGGTAATTTCGGCGCGGCGGACGGCAATTTGTACGTTGTGAGCGACACGGCGCTGACGGTTCTGAACGGCTCCGCAAAGGAGATGTTCTCCGCGCGCCACAGCTACAACGACCCCGCGGTCTCCGAAGCGAGCGGACGCTACCTTTTGTATAACGCCGGCGGCACGGGTTACCGTGTGGAAACGTCCTCCGGCACGGAGATTTCCGGCACGAGCGACAGCAGTATCACGACCGGCGTCATTTGCGATTCCGGCAAATTTGCACTGGCGGTGCAGCCCTCGGACTACGCTTCCGAGCTGCGCGTATATAACAAAAACGGCAGCTTGCAGTATAAATACAGCTTTGCGGATTCCTATATTACGGCGGTGGCACTGAATACGGACGGCACAAGAGCCGCGGTGGCAAGCACCATCACGCACGCAGGTACGCTCATTTCGCGCATTACGGTGCTGGATATGTCCGAAACGGAGCCGATAGCGGAGTACGAAAGCGACGGCAACCTGATTTTTGCCGTGCAGTGGAACCGCAGCGGCCGCGTGACGGCTATCGGCGACACGGAAACGCTCGTCAGCGATACGAGCTATAACTTTACGCCGTATGCGTATGACGGCCGCACCGTGACGGCCTACACGCTCATCCCTTCGGGCGCGGTGGTCTCCGTTTCCAACTATGCTTACGGCGGCGACAGCACGCTGCTCATTTTCCGTGACAGCGCAGAGCCCGTGGAAAGCGACCTTTCCGGCCGCGCCGTGTGGCTTTCCGCAGCGGGCAATAAGGTGGCGGCGCTGCTTTCAAGCTCCGTTGTATCCACGGACCTCACGACCGGGCGGCAGGAAGCCGCCTGCAATGTGCCGGCCGATACAAAAAGCATCGCCATGGCGGACGAAAGCACCGTGTATCTGCTCGGCGTGCGCGAGATTCGGAAAGAAAATCTTAAGGTGATCGAGGCCGATAATACATTGTCGCAAACAGAGTAATGTGGTATAATCACTGTATCGCACAAGGCGCGCGGCAGGCGTGCCGGAAAAAGGAGAGTGTTTTTATTGGGATGGATATTTGACATCGCCGTTGTGGTGCTCGTCATCATCGCGGCCGTCATCGGTGCAAAAAAGGGATTTTTCAGAGCATGCTTTGATTTCTGCGGCGCGCTCATCGCCATGATTGCGGCGGGGCTTTTGAGCAGTCCTGTTGCAGAGTGGATCTTTACAACGTTCTTTCGCCCCTCGCTTGTGGAGAAGATCTCTGCGGCGGTCATGGGGCTTGGCGCGGGCGAAGCCGTGAATACCGTTTTCGATGCCTTCCCGGAGCTTATCCAGCGCGCGCTCGAGGCTGCCGGCATCACGCAGGGGAGTATCATGGCGCAGGTGCAGGATAAGACGGACGGCATCGCAGAGGCCATTACGGATGCACTCAGCCCCATGCTCATCAACGTCATCGGCGTGTTCGTCATGCTGGTGCTATTCGTATTGTTCATCGTGGTACTGAGAGGCGTTGCAACGCTCTTAACGGGCATTTTCTCGCTGCCGGTCTTAAGCGGCATCAACGGTGCGCTCGGCGCAGTATTCGATGTGCTGATGCTCGTGCTCATTTTGTGGGTCGTCCTCGCGTGTACGCAGGTATTTGTGCCCATGCTGAGCGCAGCGCAGCAGGTAAAGGTGCAGGCGTTTGAGAATACCTCCATGCTTTTGAAGCTGCTTGGCAGCTTTAACCCCGCTTACCACTTAATGCAGTGAGCAGCGGCTAAAAGGAGATTCGGAAATTCGTAAGGGAAAGGAACTACAATATGTCTGATGCCAAAAGCCAAAAGACAAAGAAACCCATCAATCAGAATTTAACGGTGCCGAACGCCATGTCTGTGTTCCGCATTTTGGTCATTCCGTTTTTTGCGTATTTTTTTCTGAAAGGCAACCTCACAGCGGCCATCGTCGCACTGGGGCTTTCCGGCCTTTCCGATGCGCTGGACGGCATGATCGCGCGGCACTTCAACCAGATCACGGAATTAGGCAAAATGCTGGATCCGTTAGCCGATAAGCTGACGCAGGGCACGGTGGCCATCTGTATCGCCGTGCAATACCCGTCCATTTGGCCGCTTTTGGCGCTGCTCGTCTTAAAGGAGCTCGTCATGTTGTGCGGCGCATGCTATCTGCTGAAAAACGGCAAAAAGCCGTGCGCGGCAAAGTGGTACGGCAAGGTCTCCACAACACTGTTTTATATCGCCATCGGACTCATCGTCGTCATGGACGGCTTTATGAAGGTTTCCGAGAGCACGTTCAATATCGCGTCCACCACGGCGCTCGTCATCACGGCGGGCTTCATGGTGTACACGTTCATTCGATATTTCGGCGTGTTCCGCGAAATTTTGAGATCGACCGACGGCAAATACGATTTGAACCTGCCCGAAGAAATGCGGGCAAAGAAAGAGCGCACACCGAAAAACTAACGGTCTGCACCGGAAAGGAAAATGTCTATGATGATGTGTACACGCTGCAAGAAGCGGCCTGCGGTTGTGTTCGTTTCCCCTTCAACGGATATGAACGCCACGCAGGGCTATTGTCTTGTCTGCGCAAAAGAGCTCGGCATTAAGCCGGTGAATGATATTATGGAGAAAATGGGCATCACGGAGGAGCAGCTGGAGGCGATGACCGAAAGCATGAACGATTTGATGTCGATGTCCGACGACGGCAGCTTTGAGCCGGGCGGCGCGGTGCCGTTCCCGTCCGAACTGCTGGGTCAATTCGGTATGAACGCAAACGGTGACGGCACAGAGCCGGCAACCCGCGAAAGCCAGCCGAATGACAAGAAAAAGAAGGAGAACTTCCACAAATCGAAGCGTAAGCACATTGCGGCGTACTGCACCGACCTCACCATGAAGGCGAGAAACGGCGAGCTGGATGCCATCATCGGCCGCGAGCGCGAGATTGAGCGTGTGGTGCAGATTTTGTCCCGCCGCACAAAGAATAATCCGTGTCTCATCGGTGAGCCGGGCGTCGGTAAAACGGCCGTTGCAGAGGGGCTTGCCCTGCGCATTGCGGCAGGCGAAGTGCCCGCGAAGCTGCGCAAAAAAGAAGTGCAGCTTCTGGATCTCACGGCGCTCGTAGCCGGTACGCAGTTCCGCGGTCAGTTTGAAAGCCGCATCAAGGGACTTGTGGACGAAGTGAAGCAGGACGGCAACATCATCCTCTTCATCGATGAGGTGCATAACCTCGTCGGCACAGGCGATGCAGAGGGCAGCATGAACGCGGCGAACATTCTAAAGCCCGCGCTGTCCCGCGGAGAAATTCAGGTCATCGGCGCAACGACGTTCTCCGAGTACCGCAAGTACATCGAAAAAGACGCCGCACTGGAGCGCCGCTTCCAGCCCGTCACCGTGACAGAGCCGTCCATCGACGACGCAACGGATATCATCCGCGGCATCAAAAATTACTACGAAAAATACCATAACGTGCGCGTTTCCGACCAGATTGCGAAGCGCATCGTCGTGCTTTCCGAGCGATATATCAGCGACCGTTACCTGCCGGATAAGGCCATCGATTTGTTGGACGAAGCATGTGCCTGCGCCGCGCTGCGCAACAAAAAGCTTGCGGATTATGAAGAAGCAAATTTGAAGCTCGAAAAGCAGCGCAAGGCGGAAGCCGAGATCGAGGGCGCAGAGAATGTCGATTACGAAGCGCTTGCCGAAGCGAAATATAAAGTCGCGGCGCTCGAAAAAGAGCTTGCCGCGTTTGACCCGAACGAAGTCACCGCGCCGGTAACGGAAGCGGATCTCGCGTATGTCATCGAGCTTTGGACGGGCATTCCCGCTGCAAAGATTGAGCAGAGCGAGCTCGGCAAGCTTGCCCACCTGGAAGAAAAGCTGAGCGAGCACATCGTGGGGCAGGAGGAGGCCGTCAAGGCTGTTTCCGCCGCCATCCGCCGCAGCCGCGTGCAGATCAACCCGCGCCGCCGCCCGGCCTCGTTCATCTTCGTCGGCCCCACCGGCACCGGCAAGACCGAGCTTGTACGCGTGCTTTCGAAAGAGCTGTTCGATTCCCCGGAGACGCTCATCCGCCTCGATATGTCGGAGTTCATGGAAAAGCACTCGGTCTCGAAGATCATCGGTTCGCCCCCGGGCTATGTCGGCTACGATGAAGCCGGTCAGCTCACCGAAAAGGTGCGCCGCCGCCCGTATTCCGTTCTGCTCTTCGATGAGATCGAAAAAGCACACCCGGATGTTATGAACATCCTGCTGCAAATTCTCGACGAAGGCCGCATTACGGATGCGCACGGTCGCACGGTCAACTTTGAGAACACCGTCATCGTCATGACCTCCAACGCGGGCAGCAACAGCCGCGAAGCGCTCGTCGGCTTCAACCGCACCAGCGCGGACATCAGCCGCGAAAAGGCCATGCGCGCGCTGTCTGATTTCCTGCGTCCCGAGTTCTTGAGCCGCATCGATGAGATCGTCGTCTTCCGCCCGCTGAATGAGGAGGACTACAAGAAGATCGCGGTGCTCATGCTGAACGAGTACGTCGGCACGCTTAATGAGCGTGGCATCACGCTGCGCTGGACGGACGAAGCCGTCGCGAACATCGCGCATCGTGCCGTAGGCGGCAAGAGCGGCGCCCGCGACATCCGCAACACCATCCGCCGCACCGTGGAAGACAAAATCGCGTCTCTCATTGTCGAGAAAGGCGAAGGCAACGTCACCGGTATTCTCGTCACCGAAAAGGACGGCGAGATCGACGTGGAGTCAATCTAACCTTATAAACCGCAAATCCCCGCACAGCGCTGTTCATTAAAAGCCTGTGCGGGGATTTTTGTATGCGGAGGAAGTAAGTCCGATGTATTCAGTTTGTCAGGATGATGGCCTGCTCGAAAAGGGCGGTGTAGGCGACCTCCACGCTGTCTTTGCCGTAGTAGATGTCCTGACCGGCGAGAGGGTCATTGAAGTAGTAGCCGTTTTCGTCATAGCCCGTAAGGACGAGCGCATGCATGGGGCAGACCCACGTAATCTCCCGGCCGGTCTCCGGCACCGTCCAAATGTCGCTTTCAATCGGCGGCTCCATGCAGATAGTCGCCCAGATCATCACCGGGGTGTTGTTGTCAATATAGCTTTTTAGGCGATAAAGCGGCACGCCGCTCAGACGCTCGGCGTGGTAGCCGGTGTTTGTGAGAAACTCGTTCATGGCGCGCTCAATGACGGTGGAGTAGCATCCCCAGCCGGTTTCCGAAAACGGGTCGCCGGGGAACGCCTCCCATGGGTCGCAGCCGATAAGCTCTCCGTTTTCGTCCGTGTGCGGCGCGTCGCCCGTCGGCAGGTAATAGGAAGCAAATTCCTCCGCTGTGACGGTGCAGCCGTAGTAGTTTAACAGCATGGCGGCGCTGGCGCTTTCGCAGCCCGTGGGAAGCGTTGGCAGCTGCGAAATGTACGGCACGTCTTTAATGCGGCGGGTGGTTGCCTGCGCGGGGAAAATATCGGCGTAGGCAAGCGCGGGCGTAAAGCGCAGCAGCGCCGCGGCGAGCACGCCGAACACGAGTATCACCGGCAAAAGGCACAAAATGCGTCTGCGACGCCGTGCGCGGTGCTTTAGGCGGCGCGGCACAGCGCTGCGCCGGAAGCTTTCGGGTGCCAAATTTACATTTTTGCGCGTTTGCATAAAGATCCCCCTTTTTAAAACTTCTTTATAACCGGGTGAAAATTTCTCTTAGCAGAGTGAGCACAAGCAGGTGAGCGGGGTAAAACAGGTAGTAGCCCCACTGCAAAACTTTGCTTCGGCGACCAAGCGTGTGGTTGTAACATAAAAGCAGCGGTACACACAGCAGTACGAACGGCCTCAGCCACACGGGCAGCGTAGAGCCGTAGACGAAATACTGCAAAACATACAAAAGCGTGACGAGCCCGAAAAACGCCCATTGCTTTTTGGGGCTTTCCCGAAAGACGGAAAAGCCGAAGATCCACAGCACGGCGATGTAATTCCAGTTTGCGGGGTAGGCGAGCAGGCAGCACAGCCCGAGCAAAAGCAGCCGCACCCAAACGGGTGCGCGCAGCCGTTTCCACAGCGTGACGGCGAGAAGCCCCAAAAAGAGCCCCCACAAAACGCCCGTCACGTACCAGAACTCCCAAACCGTGAATTTAAAGCACAGCGCATACGGCACATGGGAGATGACCGCCGCAATAAACAGCCGCAGCAGGTACTTTTTCAGATTCGACGTGTGCGCGTAGCCCTCTGCAATGAAAAAGCACATGATGGGCGCGGCAATCTGCCCCACGGCGTGGAAAAACAGTGCGGCGGGCGCGGTATCCGGCAAAAACACGGTGGCGGCGTGGTCCAGCACCATGGCGAGGACCGCGATGAGCTTTAAGGTGTTCGCGTTCAGCGCGGGGCGCGCAAAAGCGCACGCAGTTTGTTTTGTATCGGTCATGCGGTTCGCCCCTCTCCTTTTTCTGTTTTAACTATACCGAAAAAGACGCAAAAAAGTCCCCCGCAAACTGCAAAAAAGTTGCAAAATTGCGGGGGACGGGTGTTTGGCTTTTAGTTTTTTAGGAATAGAGGGGGTCAGCCGTCGTAAATGTAAGCTCCTTGATAGGCGGTTTCACCGAATAAAAAGGGCTCCGTACGGTAAACGTCGGGATCCAAACCGTAACCGGTGATGCTCTCGGAAATGGCATCGTAAAAAACCGTCATGGTGTAGCCGATCTCATTGCGCAGAACGATCAGAGATTCATCGCGGTAATCGATGGAGGAGGCGGAATCAATACTGTATACAAAGTTGTACAGCATGTCATACATGCTGTCTCGTAAATCCACAAGCAGTTCAACTCGCCAATCTTCTTCCGGGGTCGCAGACGGAAAAGAGAATAAATGCGCGGGAAAATCGTAGAAAGAGGCAAGAAGAGAGGTGTATTTATCCGACGTATAATAGTCTTCAACCTGGCTTGTGAATTCGTCTGCATCTGCTTCTGCGTGCGTAGCGACGAAGAGTGCAGTAACGACAAGATTGAAAAACTCGCTGTCCTCCGGGAAAGCAGCCGTTGCGGCATCTATTTCCGTAGCATGTACATACAGCGGAATGCCGGATATGGGGGTGAAGACGAAATCCACAAGGAAATCTCTACCCTCTTTGGTGTTTACCGTTACATTCTGCGCGTAAATGTATTTTGGCAGCGTGGAAAAATTATCGTTTGGATCATACGTGTGCATATAGCCGGAAAACTGCATGTTGTCATTGATGGTGCATCCCTTTAAAAAAGGTTCAATAATGCTGCGCACGTAAAGATCGGACATATCAATATAAACATAAGGGTCTTGCAGTTGGTTGTTATAGGTATAGAAACGACTGTCGCCGGTGCTTTCGGCATATGTTTGCAGGTCGTCTGTAATGCGCATTTTTATGGAGTACGGAACAGACTGGTTATCGGAGGCGTACATCTGTGATTTAGAATCATCAATATCATTCCACGGCGGCAGGACAAGACTGGAGGGGTCTTCCAAATACAGCGGGCTTTCCGCGCCGGTAATCTGCGCGGCACTTTCCTTGTTTTTAAAGTTTGGCATCACGCGGCTAAATAGCGTGGGGGAGGAATAGCCGAGCGTCAAAATGGCGGCGCAAAGGAACAAAGGCAGGAAAACCGAGAGAAAAATGTTGCGTTTCATATCGTTCTGCCTCCTTTGTAGCGGGTGTCACGCTGCTTTTTGCGCTTCTGGCGTTCTTTTTCACGCGCTTTATCGCGTGTTTTCTCGCGCGGCGGGCGCTTCTGCAAAAGTGCTTCCAGCTCGTCGCCCTGATTTTTCGGAATGGGCGCTACATTCATGTGAATGATAATCGTGGTGCCCTTCTGGTAGGTGGAGCGAATTTCAAGCCGCGCCCCGTGGCGGCGGCAGATGTCGTCGCACAGCGCAAGGCCGAGGCCCGCGCCGCCTGCCTTGCGGCTGCGCGCTTTGTCTTCCATGTAAAACGCTTCCGTTGCGCGGCGCACGGTATCGGGTTTCATGCCCATGCCGCGGTCGATGACGGAGACCACCGTGTGGCCGTCCAGCTCGGACTGAATGAGCCAGATTTCGGAATTGTCCGGGGAAGCCTTCGCGGCGTTATCGATGAGGTTGTAAAGCAGCGATAAAAACAGCTCGCGGTCAATGTGCAGCACGGCGTTTTTGTGCAGCGTTGTCAGCTTGATGCCGCGCCGCCCGAGCACCGGCGCCATGGTGGCGTGCACATCGGAGAAAAGCTGTGCCACGGGAATATCCGCAAAATCGAGCGGGGTGTTATCGGTAGAAGCCAGCGTCAAAAGCTTTGCGGAAAGTCCGCGCAAGCGCTTGGCTTCCTCCACAATGGCAGAGGCAAAGTCGCGCCGCTGCTCGTCCGTGACAACGCTTTTAATGCGCAGAATATCCGCAAAACCCAAAATGCTCGTCAGCGGCGTTTTCATCTCGTGCGCCATGGCGTCCGCAAAGCGCTTGCGGCTTTCTGCAATACCGCGCAGCTTTTCCTCGCGCTCGTTGATGGAAGCGGTCATCTCGTTGATGCTGTGTGCAAGCGTTTTCAGCTCCGAGCTGCCCTTTTCGGGCATACGCACGGTGTAGTCGCCCGCGGCCGCCGCGCCGATGGTCTTCACGGCGCGCTTTAACGGGCGCAGAAATCCCAATACGGAAATGAGCAGCAGTACGGAAATACCGCCGCCGCAGCAAAGCCCCCACATGCGCGCGTTGTTCAGGTTGGCGTCGTGCTCGTCATACACGTTCGTAACGTCATACACCGTGCGCAGCTCATACGACATGGCTTCCAGCTTGATGATGGAGACCACCATGAGGTACGTCTTTTCGCCGGCGTCGAAGATCACCGTTTTGCCGTCCGTAATGGCATCGTTCGGCTTGACGGAAGCTAAATCATACGAAGCGCCGTCCAAGACCTCGGTGCCGACCGCCGTGATGGTCTTGCCGCCCTTTTTCACTTCTATCACGTCTGCGGTGGAAATGTCTGTCGTAATGGTATCCTTCAGCATGTCTGTCAGCTGATCGGTGCTCAAAAACAGCGTGTTCGCCTTTAAACGCTCATACGCCGCGTGGTTGGAAAGCGAAGCCGCCAATGCCGAATGTGCGGAAGCGGCGGAGTTGACCTCGCGGGCTATGGCACTGCGAAAGTGACTATCCAGTATGTAAAACTGCGTGAGCTGCACGGCGAGCGTGACGAACACGAGCGCAATGAGCGATATTTTTTGCCATAGCTTCATAAAAGACTCCCTTTACGCTTATCGGCGCTCTAAGCGGTAGCCGAGCTTCGGAATGGTGATGAGCTTGCCCTGCAATCCCATTTTGCGGCGTACCTGCTGCACGTGAATGTCCACACTGCGCGATTCACCGGTGAAATCAAAGCCCCAAATGTTCGAGAGCAGCTGCTCGCGCGTGATGGCAACGTCCGGGTTGCGCATGAAAAAGACGAGTACGTCAAACTCCTTCGGTGTCAGCGCCACGGGCACGCCGTTTTTCAGCGCCGTGTGCTTTTCAATGTCCACCTGAATATCGCCGTAGCGTAGGTGCATTTCGCTTTTGCCCGCGCGGCGCAGCACCACTTCAATGCGCGCCAAAAGCTCCACGGGCTCAAACGGTTTTACAATGTAATCCTCTGCGCCGCCGCGCAGACCCTTTACCTTGTCCGCCACCGCGCCGAGCGCCGTCAGGAAAATCACCGGCGTTTCGCAGCTTTCCCCGCGGATGTGCTCCAAAACGGCAAAGCCGTCCATGCCGGGCAGCATCACATCGAGCAAAATGAGGTCATACGTGCCGTTTATGATGGTCTGTACGGCCTCTTCGCCGTCTGCGCAGCGGTCGTATTCGTAGTCGCCGATCGAGAGCGTGGCGGCCAGCATTTTCGAGATATTTTCATCGTCTTCCACAATCAGAATGCGGATCATACAGTCTTCCTCTTTTCCCCTTTTCGCCGGCACCCATCCGACGATTATGTTAACCCTATTGTAGCATAGAAAAAAGCGGGCTTCAAGGAAAGAAGCCCGCCGGTAACGGTGTGTAAATTCAATTTTGCAAAAATTTTGCAGAAAGGGAAAATTTAGCTTTCACCGTTCTCCGTTTTTTCGCGGTGGATGCGCAGTAAAGTGAAGCCGAACGGCGGCAGCTTGAAATCGCCGCCTGCGGGGTTCGGGTACGGCGCGCCGAAAATAAACTCTGCATTGTCAAGATGCAGCCCCGGAATGACCGCGTTTTCCATGCTGCGGTTCACGGCAACGAACAGCGCGTTCTCGCCGCCTTCCGTTTCCACATAGCGCTCAAACGAAAGCACGTTGTCGTGTGCATAAACACTGCGCAGGCCGCCGTCTTTTAAAATGTCGCCGTGCTCCTGCCGCAGCAGGCCGAGGTAGCGGTACCATGCGATAAGGTCCTCGTCTTCGTGTCCCCACGGGTAGCATGCGCGGTTGAACGGATCGCGGTAGCCCTCCATGCCGGCTTCGTCGCCGTAGTAGATGCACGGCACGCCCGGCAGCATAAACTGCAAAAACGCGGCAAGGCGCATGCGCTCAAGGCCGGTTTCGCGCTGCTCCGGGGAGAGCATGTGCGCGCTTTGCCACTCGCGGCCATGGCTGCCCGCCGGTTCGCCGCCGAGCACCGTCAAAGCACGCTCCGTATCGTGCGTGCCGATGTGGTTCATCAAAATGCGTAAGACCTGCGGCGGGTAGTTTTCCACGATGGTCTCAATGCGATCCATAATGAGCGACGCGTGCTCACCGAGCAGAAACCCGAGGATTGCGTCGCGAAACGGGTAGTTCATCACGCTGTCCAGCTGCCCGCCCAGCAGATACCGGCGGCGCACACCGTAAGCTGTCTTGTTGGAGGCGTCTTCCCACACTTCGCCGAGCACCATGGCGTTTTCATCCTGCGCTTTCGCGGCGCGGTTCAGGCGGTCAATAAAGCCGTCCGGCAGCTCGTCGGCAACGTCCAAGCGCCAGCCGGAAGCACTGGCCTCAAGCCAATGCCGGATGATACCGTTTTCGCCGTTGATATAGTTGTCATACGCGGGATTTTCCTCGCGCACATTCGGCAGCGTGATGAAATTCCACCAACATTCGTAGTCGTTCGGCCAGCTCCGAAAGCTGTACCACGGGTAATACGGGGAAGACTGCGAGCGGTACGCGCCGCCGTCGCCGTAGCGGCCCTCGCGGTTAAAATAAATGCTGTCGCTGCCCGTGTGGCTGAAAACGCCGTCGAGCAAAACGTGAATGTTGCGCTCTTTCGCCGCCGCGCACAGCGAGCGGAAGTCTTCCTCATCGCCGAGCAGCGGGTCAATTTTCTCATAGTTCGCCGTGTCGTAACGGTGGTTGGAGTGCGATTCAAAAATGGGGTTCAGATAAATGCAGGTCACGCCGAGAGACGCTAAATAATCGAGCTTTTCCTCGATGCCCTTTAAGTCACCGCCGAAAAAATCCGAGTTTGTCACAATGCCCTGTGCGTTCGGCTTCCAGTCCGGCTGGTCAAGCCAGTTTTCATGCAGCGTGCGGTCTGCCGGAACGTTTTCTTTCGCTTTGCCGGAGAACGCAAAACGGTCCGGGAAGATTTGATACAAAATGCCGCCCGCAAGCCAGTCCGGCGTTTTATATGCACCGTCGTACACGGTCAGCTGCCAGTCTTCACGTGCACCGGCGCGCGCCTCGCCGCCGAGGTCCTTTTTAAGGACAGAGCGCCCACGCGATGTGCGCAGTTCAAAATGATAGAAGTAAAGCCCCGTTTTCTGCGGCGTAAAGTGGCACTCCCACCACTCGTAGTCATTGCCGTTCATGCCGCACCAGAACATATCAAGGCACTCAATGCGGTTATCCGGGTGCTGCACCAAAAGGTAGGAGGCAGAGCACTGCATGTCGCGCGGCAGCGTAATTTTAAAGTGCACACGCGTGCCGTCTGCCACAGCGCCCAGCGGGCTGCGGTGTATGGAATTTCTGGAATTAAATAGCGTCATCGGTAAACTCTCCTGCATGAAGAAGCAGGGCACTACGACCGCAGCGCCCTGCTTTTTACATAAACTTACGTGATATTACTTCTTTTTCGTCTCGGCTTTCGTCTCGACCGGCTTTGCGAGCCAAATGGTGTTCGCATAATCGCGGATGGCGCGGTCGGCAGCGAAAATGCCTGCCTTTGCGGTGTTGACAAGGGACATAGAGTTCCACTTGGTCTGGTCCTTATAAAGCTGTTCGGCTTTCTGCTGCGCATGGCTGTAAGAAGCAAAGTCTGCAAGCGCCATGTACTGGTCGACGTTGAGGAGTGCCTGGTGCAGGTTCTGGAACGTCTTGCCGTTAAAGCCCTGGCCGAGAGCATCCATCGCCTTGCGGATGATGTCGTTGTGCTCGTACTGGTTTCTCGGGTTGTAGCCGGAAGCGCGCAGGCTGTTGACCTCGGGCGTCGTCATGCCGAAGAGGATGATGTTGTCGTCGCCCACTGCGTCGTGAATTTCCACGTTCGCGCCGTCCAGCGTGCCGAGGGTGATGGCGCCGTTGATCATAAACTTCATGTTGGAGGTGCCGGAAGCCTCTGTACCCGCAAGGGAGATCTGTTCGCTGATCTCCGCCGCCGGGGTGAGCAGCTCTGCCCAGGATACGCAGTAGTTTTCAACGAAGATGACGCGCAGCTTCTGGTTGACGCGCGGGTCGTTGTTGATGGTATCGGCAAGGCAGACGATGAACTGGAGAATTTCCTTTGCGAAATAGTAGCCCGGGGCTGCCTTTGCGCCGAAGAAGAACGTGTGCGGGGTATAATCCGCGTTCGGGTTTTCGAGCAACCACTGGTATACGGAGAGAATATGCAGCGCATTCATGTGCTGGCGCTTGTACTCGTGCAGACGCTTGACCTGTACGTCGAAAATGCTGTTCGGGTCAACGATCTGGCCCTGCGTGCGCTTAACGTGCTCGGCAAGGCGCTGCTTGTTGTGCAGCTTGATCTCGGCAAGCTTCTTCTGCACGGAGGTATCGTCCTTATACTTCATCAGCTTCTCAAGCTGAGCAGCATCGTGGATGAAGCCGTCGCCCGTCAACTCGGTGATAAGGGAAGCAAGCTCCGGGTTCGACTGGTTCAGCCAGCGGCGATGTGCAATGCCGTTTGTGACGTTCTTAAATTTATTCGGCCACTCGGTGTAGAAGTCGTGGAACACGCTGTCCTTCAAAATTTCGCTGTGCAGCGCGGAAACGCCGTTCGTGCTGTGTGTTGCGTATACGGCAAGGTTTGCCATGCGCACATAGCCGTCGTTCAGCGGGGCCATGCGCCGGATCTTGCCTTCGTCCACGCCCTTTGCACGCATCTCAATCCAGAAGCGGCGGTTGATCTCTTCCACAATCTGGTAAATACGCGGCAGACGGGATTTGAACAGGTCTGCGCTCCAGCACTCAAGCGCCTCGCTCATAACGGTGTGGTTCGTGTACGCAATGGTGCGGGTCACAATATCCCAAGCTGCGTCCCACTCGTAGCCGCATTCGTCGAGCATGATGCGCATGAGCTCCGGGATGGCGAGCACGGGGTGCGTGTCATTGAGGTGGATCGCCGCAAGCTTCGGCAGATCATCAAGGGAGCTATGCGTGTACAGGTGGCGGCGTACGATGTCCTGTACGGAGGCGGAAACGAGGAAGTACTGCTGTGCAAGGCGCAGGCTCTTGCCCTCGTAGTGGTTGTCTTCCGGGTAGAGGACCTTTGTGATGGTCTCTGCCATAGCTTTCTGCTCCATAGCGCGCATATAGTTGCCGCTGTTGAAGAGCTTCATATCAAATTCGTTGGCTTCCGCACGCCAAATGCGCAGCACGGAAATGCCCTTGCCGTCCATGCCGGAAACATACAAATCGTACGGGATTGCCATAACGGGGTTATAGTTCTTATGACGTACGGAATGGTAGTGGTCATGCCACTGCTCTTCAATGTAGCCGTCGAAGTGCACCTCAATGGCGCTTTCGTCGACCTTCTGCATCCAGACCTCGCCGCCCGGAAGCCAGAAGTCCGGCAGCTCCGTCTGCCAACCCTCAACGAGCTTCTGACGGAAAATACCGTATTCATAGCGCAGGGAATAGCCCATAGCCGGGTAGCCCTGTGTTGCAAGGCCGTCAAGGAAGCAGGCGGCAAGACGGCCGAGGCCGCCGTTGCCAAGGCCGGCGTCCGGCTCCTGTTCGTAAAGGTTATCGAGCTTTACGCCCATTTCGGAAAGTGCTTTGCGGAAGCTGTCCTCGAGACCGAGGTTAAACAGGTTGTTCTTCAGGGAGCGGCCCAGCAGGAACTCCATGCACAGGTAGTAGATTTGCTTTGTCTCCTGCTTTTCAGCTTCGTGTACAAATTCGTCGCGGCCGCGAACGAGCAGGTCGCGCACCACAAGTGCGGATGCTTTGTAGAATTCATCGTCGGAAGCGTTCTTTGCGGAAACGCCGTAAATGTGCGAGAGCTTCTCACGGATTGCGCTCTGGACCTGCGCGGGGGTCATCTTGTAATTCATTCTTTGTCCTCCATGTGTTATGCGTGAAAAACACGCCAGATTTGTGTTATATGCACAAAATTAAATATGTTTTGATTAAAAAACAAATGGTTTATACCCATTATATACTAAAATCATGAAAAATTCAAGACCAATAGCGGGCGGATAAGCAGAAATTAAAGCTGTGGCTTTGTATAGTTTCGACAGAAAATATCGGCTTTCGGTATAAACCGGCCGAAAACCGCAGTGCGCCTGTCTTTTTTCGACCTTACACACACCGTATACCATTATATATGGGAAAACAGCGGGTTACAAGTACATTTGTGTAAAATCTGTGCAGATTTTGCAGAAAACCGCCGAAACACCCGTCTTGCGCGCTTTTTTTGACAAGGCGGGGCTTTTGGTATATAATGCAGAACAGAGTATAACCTGCGTAAAATCGGCGCGGGGAAAGGAATCTGTGCAATGGAAAAAACGAGATTCAAACTGAATATCTGCGGCGTGGACGTCACCGTTTCCGGCGATGTGGACCGCGACGGTGCAGAAGCCATCGCAGAGCGTGTGCGCGTGCGTATGGAAGAGGTTTTAAACAACGCCTACGGCGCGACCATAGAGAAAGCGGCGGTCATTGCGGCCATGAACCTGAGCGAGGAGCTTTCCCGCACGGAGGCCGCTTTGAATCAGGCCCGCGAGGAAGCGGATGCCCTGCGCACAAAGACAAAGGAATTTGCCGGTGCGGACAGCCTGAAGGCCCGCCTTTCCGAAGCGGAAATGAAGCTCGGCGTTTTGCAGGAAAAGCTGCGCCTTGCCGAAAACCGCGCCGAAGCTGCGGAAAAGGAAGCGGAAGAAGCGAAAGCCGCTGCCCAAAACGCAGCGCACACGGCAGCTGCAGAACCGCTCGACCTGCCGCCCATCGACCTGCGCAACCCCATGCTGCCCGATTACGGCGACGAAACGGGGCTTGTGAGCTTTTTCGAAAAGGCAGACGTAAAGGAGACCGCGCGTGAAGACGAAGAAGATTGAGGTGCTCGCGCCCGCCGGTAATCCCGCGGCCCTGAAAGCGGCGGTGTTTGCCGGTGCGGATGCCGTGTACATGGGCGGCTCGCTGTTTTCCGCCAGAGCATCGGCGGTGAACTTTTCGCGTGAAGAAATGCGGGAAGCGGTGCTTTTTGCCCGCGAGCGCAATGTGCGCGTGTACGTCACGGTTAACACGCTTTTAAAAGATGACGAACTTCCCGAAGCGCTTGATTTCTGCAAGTTCCTGTGTTCTGTTCCCGTAGACGGCATTTTGATCCAGGACATGGGTCTGTTTAATATTCTGCGCGAAGCCTGCCCCGAGATGCCTTTGCACGCCTCTACCCAGATGAGCCTACACACGCCCGGCGGCGCGGCCTTATTAAAGGAACTCGGTGCGTCCCGCGTCGTTTTGGCACGTGAGATGTCTTTGAAAGAAATTGAAGAAGTCTCAAAAAAGACCGATGTGGAGCTTGAAGCTTTCGTGCACGGTGCGCTGTGCATGTCGCTTTCCGGCCAGTGCTATTTCAGCGCCATGCTCGGCGGCCGCAGCGGCAACCGTGGGCGCTGTGCTCAAACCTGCCGTCTGCCGTTTGCCGCGCCCGGTGGCACGGGGCACGACCTCAGTTTAAAGGACATGTCGTTCATCGACCACATCGAAACGCTGCATAACGCCGGCGTATGCTCCGCAAAGATCGAGGGTCGCATGAAGCGGCCGGAATACGTGGCGGCGGCAGTCGCGGCGTGCCGAAAAGCGGCAGACGGCGAGTCTGTGCCGGAAAACCTGCTCGAACATTTAAACGCGGTGTTCTCGCGCTCCGGCTTTACGGACGGCTATCTGTCCGCTCACAGAGGACGAATTATGTTCGGCACCCGCACAAAGGAAGACGTGGAGAGCGCAAATTCCGCCGTGTTCGCGCAGCTGCATACTTTATATAAAAACGAAGCGCAGCGTGTGCCGGTGACATTCACATTAAGCGCCTTTGCGGGCGAAAATCCGCGCGTCACAGTCTCGGACGGCGAAAACGAAGCGGTCGTCATGGCAGAAGACTGCATATGCGAAACGGCGCAGAAGCTGCCCGTCAACACCGAACGCTGGGAGCAGCAGTTAAGAAAAACCGGCGGCACGCCGTATTTGTGCGAAGCGGTGCAGATTGACACCGATGAAAAAACCGCATTGCCCATTTCCGTTTTGAACGGTCTGCGCCGTGAAGCGCTGGAAAAGCTCGGCGAACAGCGCCGCGAAAAGCCCGCCGTATCGTTTAAAGATATTCCGCTCGATACGCGTACACATGGTGGAAGCGGCCGGCCTAAACTTCGCGCGTTCTTCAAAGACTGCGCGCAGGTGCCGGAAAACATTTCCATGCTGGAAGCGGTCATTCTGCCGCTCGACGCCGACGAAGCGACGCGCACGCGCTGCAAAAACGCGGGTGTTGAGGTAATTCTTGCCCTGCCGCGCGCGCTGTGGGGCATCGAAAACGCGGTGCGCGCACGCATGAAAGCGTGCAAAGCCATGGGCGATACGCACTTTTACTGCGGCAATCTCGGTGCGCTCGCCCTGTGCAAGGAACTTGGTGTGTCCGCGCACGGCGGATTTTCGCTCAATGTATTCAATACGGAATGCCTGCGCTTTTTTGAAGAATTCGGCTTAGACGATACCGAGCTTTCCTTTGAACTGACCGGCGACGAAATTCGCGGTCTCGGCGGCGAGCTGCCGCGCGGCATTTTGCTCTACGGCCGTCAGCCCCTGATGCTCACGCGCAACTGTCCGCTTGCAAATTCGCCGAAGGGCTGCTTAAATTGCAAGCATGCGGGCAAAATCCGTGACCGTAAAGGCGTGGAATTTCCCGTGCACTGCACGCGTTTTGAGGGCAAAACCGTGTATTCCGAGGTCTTTAACAGCGTGCCGCTCGTGCTCTTTGACCGCCCCGTTTCAAATGTCGATTTCGGTGTTTTGCGCTTCTCTGTGGAAAACGCCGTGGAAACGCAGGCGATTTTAGACGCTGCCGTTCGTCATGAAAAGCCGTATTCCGACTGCACCCGAGGACTTTTCCTCCGCGGCGTGCTTTGATTGTGGAAAACTCGGTGGAAAGTGTTTAGAACTTTCTTTTTGAACAGACTGTGAACTCAAAAAAACCGCAGAAATAAGCCGTTTTTCATTTTCCACAGCGCTGTGGAAACAGTTATCCACAATGAGGGAAAACCGGGAAAAAGTGTGAAAAACGGGAATTTTTGGGATACTGTATATAGACAAGGAGCAAGAAATGGAACAAAATATGGTTTTAAAACTGATGCGTGTGCGCGAGGGTGCGATCATCCCGAAGCAGGTGACGGCGGGCAGCGCGGGCTATGACCTGTGCGCGTGTATTGATGCCCCGCAGACGATCGAGCCGGGCGAGCGCTGCGTATTTCCGAGCGGTCTTGCGGCGGAGATCCCCGCGGGCACGGCGGGCTTCGTTTTCACTCGCAGCGGTCTCGGCATCAAAAAGGGCATTCATGTCACGAACGGTGTCGGTGTCATCGACAGCGATTACCGCGGCGAAATCCAGATCGGCCTGCACAATCTCAGCGCGGAGCCGTACACGGTGCAGCCGGGCGAGCGCATTGCGCAAATGATTATTATGCCGTATTTCGCGCCGGTGATTGAAGAGGTCACATCTCTAACGGAGACTGACCGCGGTGCGGGTGGATTCGGAAGCACGGGGACAAAATAAATTTTCAAATTGCGGCGGTGTTCACGATTTTTCGGTTGAAGCTCCGCCGCTGTTTTGTTATACTGAATAAGTATGAGTACCGTGCGCCGCAAAGACGTGCGGCTTGCCAAAGTTTTACCCGTTTCGGGAGGTCTTATCCTATGGGTTCTCTGCAATCTACGATCATGGCGGGTCTTTCCTCGCTTTTTTCTCTTTTTTCAACATCTATCAAAGACATCGGCATCGACCTCGGCACGGCCAACACGCTCGTTTATGTGCGCGGTGAGGGCATCGTGCTGCGCGAGCCGTCCGTGGTGGCGGTGGACGCGAACTCCAACGAGGTTTTAGCCATCGGCAAAAAGGCCAAAGAAATGCTCGGCCGCACGCCGGAGTCCATCACGGCGGTGCGCCCGTTAAAAGACGGCGTCATTGCGGATTTTGAGGTGACGGCAGCCATGCTCAAATACTTTGTGCGCAAGGCCATCAAGGCCGGTTCGTTCACGCGCCCGCACATCGTCATCTGCATTCCCTCCGGCGTTACGGAGGTGGAGCGCCGCGCGGTGGAGGACGCCGCAAAGCAGGCGGGTGCAAGCCGCGTGGAGCTCATTTTGGAGCCGGTTGCGGCGGCCATAGGCGCAGGGCTGCCCACGGGCGAGCCGGTTGCGAGCATGGTTCTGGACATCGGCGGCGGCACAAGCGAAACGGCGGTCATCTCCTACGGCGACCCCATCGTGGCAGATTCCGTCCGTGTGGCAGGCGATAAATTTGATGCAGCTATCGTTTCGTACTTGCGCAAAAAGTACGGTGTGCTCATCGGCGAACGCACTGCGGAGGACGTGAAATTGCAGATCGGCTCCGCTTACCCGCTTGAGGAACTCGGCAGTGTCTCCATGGAGGTGCGCGGCCGCAGCGCGGCGGACGGCCAGCCGAAAAATATTACCGTCACGGCAGAAGACGTGCGCGAGGCGCTTTTGGTGCCGCTGAAAGCTGTGTTCGAGTCCGTACACCGCGTTTTGGAGCGGACCCCGCCGGAGCTTTCCGCAGATCTTTTAGATATGGGTCTCACGCTCACGGGCGGCGGTGCACTGCTGCGTGGCTTAGACCGCTTTTTGCATGAAGCGACGGGCCTGCCCGTGCAGGTCGCGGAGCGCCCGCTCGACTGCGTAGCCGAGGGTGCAGGCCGCACATTAGAGGGCAAAGCGCATATCCCCGCAAACGCGCGCGGCGCGGTAAAAGCTGCAGAAAAATAAATTGAATTTGACTTTAAATAAAAATCGAAAGGCAGGTGCGGCGCATGGAGAAATTCACCTCTAAAAATTTTAAAATTTTAATGATCGCGGTCGTCGTTCTGCTCGGCGTGCTCGTGTACGGCTTAAACGCCGGAACATCCGTGTTCTCAAACGTGTTCGGCACGGTATCCGCACCGTTGCTCACGGCGGGGACGAATACCACCGAGGGCGCAAAGGAGTTTTTGAATTTGGACGGCATGTCCAAAGAGGAGCTTAAAGCGCTGTACAACGACCTTTCGGAGGAAAACCGGAAGCTGCGCGAACAGCTTGTGGATTACTACACCTTAAAAGACGAGAATGCTTCGTATGAAAATATCCTCTCCGTCAAAAAAGCCATGCCCGACCTGCAATTAGCCGCGGGAAGCGTCGTAGGGCGCGACCCGAACGACGTGTTCGGTGATTTCACCATCAACTGCGGCAGCCTTGCGGGCGTATCCGTCGGCGATGCCGTCATCACGGAAACGGGCGTCGTAGGTGTTGTGGAGGAGGTCTACGCCGCGTCAAGCCGCGTGCGGTCGATTTTATCCGAAAAGACGCAGATCGGCGCCACGGATAAATCATGCAAGGAAAGCGGCGTCGTCACAAGCGACATCCAGTTCGCAAACAGCGGCAAGGTAAAAATGCTGTACCTTACAAGAGATACCGAGGTGCAGCCGGGATCCATCATTACCACGAGCGGCGCGGGCGGCGTGTTCCCGGGCGATTTGCTCATCGGGCGTGTGGACAGCGTGGAACGCAGCAACGCGGATTCCTCGTACTATGCCATTTTGACCCCATACGTGGACGTAACAGAGGTGACGGATGTCTTCGTCGTGACGGATTTCGACGGCAAGGGCGACGTTACAACCGGCTTGCCGGAGACGAATAACAAAGATGAAGAAGACCCCGCGCAGACCGCAAGCAAGGGAAATGAGTAAAAGGAGTGAACAGCTGTGCCGAACCGCAAAAAATGGATACGCTATGTCTTGTATGCGGTTGAGATCCTGCTGCTGTTCCTGTTACAGGATACACCGGGGCTGCTGCCGCAGATCATGGGCGTAAAACCGCTTCCGGTGCTTTCCGCCGCGCTCACCATTGCCATGGTGGAGGCGTGCACACCCGCTATGGCGTTCGGCATGTACGCCGGGTTTCTTGCCGATATCGGCAGCGGGGCTGTGTTCGGGTATCACGCGCTCACGTTCGGCGTGCTGTGCTTTTTGCTGAGCGGCCTGTGCGGCACCAGAATTCAAATTCAGCTTTTCACATCGGTATTGATGGGTCTGTGGAGCTGTGCCGTCGCCGTTTTGCTCGATTGGCTCGTGCTGTACGTCGCAGCCGGGTATTCACTGACGCTGTACGCGCTCGTCACAAAGTATCTGCCCATCTATTTTTACACGCTTTTAACGATACCCGTGTGCTACGGTTTGCAGGCGTGGGTGCGAAAGCCCCGCGTGCGCAGCGCCATACGGCGGCGCAGGTCAAAGCTGCATAAGCTGCAAAAAATTTAAGTTTTCAACGAAGGGAGACGACAGCTGTGAAAAAAGGACGCGGCCGCTATATTTTCTGCGGCGTTATGCTTGCTGCCGTCTTTCTTTTGTATATCGGGCGGCTTGCCCAGTGGCAGCTTTTAGAGGGCAGCACGTTTGAAGAGGAGGCCGTACAGTCCTCCGCGACGTACTTAAAGCTCACCGGCACGCGCGGCGAAATTTTGGACTGTAACGGAAACGTGCTCGCAGGCAACCGCTCCGTGTATAATGCCATATACAGTCGTCTTTCCGGCAGCAATGAAACGCGCAATGCCGTCGTTTTGGAGGCTGTAAAGCTGCTCGAAACGCTGAACGTCCCGTGGACGGATCGCCTTCCCATCGAAATCAAATCGGGCAAATATCAGTTTAAAACCAAAATGACCGCCGAGATCGAAACGCTGAAAAGCGAAGATATCTTAGACTTACCCTCGAGCGCCACGGCAGACGAGTGCATGGAATCGCTCATCGAGCGGTATGACCTCGAAGCCTATACAAGCCCCGAAGACATCCGCCGCATCGCGTCCGTGCGCTACGGCATGGAGTGCGCGTATTTCAGCCGCACGAACCCGTTCGTGCTCGCAAAAGACATTTCCATCGAAACGGTGGAGCTCTTAAGTGAGCGCAGCACAGATTTGCCGGGCATTGAAACGCAGGTGGAGCAGACACGCGAATACCCGGAGGGCGATTTGGCCCCGCATATCGTCGGCACGCTGGGTGCCATTTCGCAGGAGCAGTACGATGCCGCCGAGGAAGTGGGCAACACGTATTCCGCCTCAAACGTTTCCGGCTATTCCTATACGGATACCGTCGGCCAAAGCGGCATTGAGAGCGTGTTCGAGTCCACCCTGCGCGGCAAAAACGGCAAAGAGAGCGTCACAACGGATGCTACCGGCAAAGTGACCTCCACCACCGTGACGGAGCCGCCGGAAGCGGGCGATTCCGTGTGGCTTACCATAGACAGCAATGTGCAGCGCGCGGCCGTAAACGCGCTCGCCGAGCAGATTGAAGCGAAGCCGACCGAAGACTGCGAGGCCGGTGCGGTCGTCGCCTTGGACGTGAACACCGGCGGCATCATCGCCGGCGCAACCTACCCGAATTTCGACCTTGAAAAGTACAATACGGACGATGCGTATTTGACGCAGCTTTATGCGGACGAAAGCCGGCCGCTTTTCAACCGCGCATTAAACGGCATCTTTACGCCGGGTTCCGTTTTTAAGCCCCTTGTCGCCTTGGCGGCGCTGGAGGAAGGCGTCATCACGCCGACCTCTCACCCCGTGAACTGCGACGGCGCGTACCACTATTATGCGCCGGATTACGAACCGGGCTGCCTCGGCGTGCACGGCGAGGTGGATGTGTACGGCGCCATCCGCAACTCCTGCAACGCGTTTTTCTTTGACGTGGGCCGCATGCTGACCATTCACAAAATGCACACATATGCAGAGCTGTTCGCTCTCGGAGAAAAGACCGGGTGCGAATTGAGCGAGACCGCGGGCATCATGTCCGACCCCAAAACGTATACGGAGCGCCACGGCGCAAATTGGTATGACGGCCTCACCATTCAGGCGGCCATCGGCCAGTGTGACGATATGTTCACGCCGATCGAGCTTGCGGAATACTGTGCCATGATCGCAAACGGCGGCACGCGCTACAAAACGCATTTCTTAAATAAAGTCACGGACTACGACCGCGCGGTGGAAAAAGAGACCGCAGAGCCGGAGGTCGTGTTAAAAGCGGAGATCGAAGACGAATATTTCAAGGTCGTGCGCGAGGGCATGCGGCAGGTGTGCACAGAGGGCACGGCGGCCTCGACCTTTTCGGATTTCGGCATTGCCGTTGCGGGCAAGACCGGCACGGCGGAAAACGCCGACCATTCCGATAACCTGACGTTCATCGGCTTTGCGCCGTACGAGAACCCGAAGATTGCCGTGGCGGTCGTCATCGAATACGGCGGCGAGGGCGATGCCGCAAAAGAGACGGCAAAGGCCGTTTTTGAAGCTTATTTTGCCGAGACGCTCCAAAAGGAGGCAAAAAACGCAGAAACCACGGTAACAGAGGGTACGGAATGACGCGTGCTTAGGGAGGATATTTGTCTGCTTCGACAAAAAAGCCGCCGTGTTTTTGTCTCGCTGTGATAAAATTGCGGTATAGCCATTTTTACTTTTGACTACCGTGCATTTTTGTGTTATTATGTTTAATGAGGTATTATCTATGGGTACTGCTATTGTTGTCACATCGGGAAAAGGCGGCGTGGGAAAATCCACCGTTTCGCTTGGGCTGGCTTCTCAGTTTGCGGCGGGCGGCGAACGTGTTCTGCTTTTGGATTGTGACGCGGGCCTGCGCAGTCTGGACCGTATGACCGGCACAGAGGAGGCGCTCGTGTTCGACAGTTCGGACGTTGTGGCAGGGCGCTGCGCGCCTGCGGATGCGATTTACCCGTGCGTGACCATGCCCGGCGTGTCTTTAATGCCTGCCCCGGCAAGCGGCGAAGATCTTGTGCCGGAACGCGTCATGCTCAGACTCGTTCCGCTTTTAAAGCGCTATTTTGACCGCGTGATCCTTGATTCTCCCGCGGGCGTGGGGCGTGGCTTCCGCGCGGCGGCAGCGGCGGCGGACTGCGCGCTTATTGTGTGCAACTCGGACCCCGTGTGTATCCGCGATGCGTCCATCGTGCGCAGGCTTTTAACAGAGCTTGAGGTACCGCAGCAGCGGCTCGTCATCAATCGCTTTAACGCCGAATATTTCGGCAGCCTTTCCGCCGGGCGGGAAGACGCCGGCGGCCTGCGCGACCTCGATGACGTCATCGACCAAAGCGGCGTGCGGCTCATCGGCATCGTACCCGAAGATAGACAAATGACGGCTGCTTTTCAGCGTGGCTGCGTGCCGGCGGATGATCTGCCCGGCATGACGGCGCTTTCCCGCATAGCGGCACGCATGAACGGTGTTTCGGTTCCCTTATCGTTGTGACATTTGGGATAGGGGCCGAATGATTATAAACAGGGAGGAATTTTTATGAATATCGCGCTTACGGCGCATGACGCAAAAAAAGAGCTTATGGTACAGTTCTGCATCGCTTACTGCGGCATCCTGAGCCGGCATAATCTCTGTGCGACCGGCACCACCGGTAAGCTTGTAGAGGAAGCAACCGGTCTTTCGGTCCACCGCTTTTTAAGCGGCCCACAGGGCGGCGATCAGCAGATTGCGGCGCGTATCTCCTGCAACGAGATCGACCTTTTGCTGTACTTCCGCGACCCCATGCAGAAGCAGGCACTGGAGCCGCACGATAAAAACCTGCTCCGTCTCTGCGACCTGAATAACATTCCCGTGGCGACGAACATCGCAACGGCAGAGGTGCTCATCCATGGTCTCGAGCGCGGCGACCTCGATTGGCGCGAGATTGTAAAGCTGTAAATTTAAAACCAAAGCGTATGCTTTGAAAATACACCGGCATTGACCGGGAAGAGTATCTGCCATGGGGCACAAAACAGAGAGCGCCGCAAATGCTGAGAGCGGCGCGTGCATCCGGCAGAGAAAGACACCCGTGAGCCGCACGAAAGTGCGTTTTCCGCGTTAAGGAAAGAAAGGGGAGGGAAAGCTTTCGCTTTTTCTCCCGAAAAAGGGTGGCACCACGAACCTGTTTCGTCCCTTATCCGTTTTGGGTAAGGGTTTTTTTATTTTTCATGAATGAGAGGGATATTTTATGGAATTGATCACAAAAGCGCCTAAGGGCACCGTGGATATCATTCCGGGTGAATCCGAAAAATGGTCGCTTGTGGAAGCCGTTATGACGGATGAAGCGGAACTGAACGGCTTTTCCGAGATCCGCACCCCGGTGTTTGAGCACACCGAGCTCTTCCTGCGCTCCGTCGGCGACACCACCGACGTGGTGGAAAAGCAGATGTACACGTTTGAAGATAAGGGCGGCCGCTCCATTACGCTGCGCCCGGAGGGCACGGCGGGCGCCGTGCGCGCCATGCTGGAAAACGGCCTGTATAACGGCGGTTACCCGGTAAAGCTCTACTATAAGACCTCCTGCTACCGCTACGAAAAGCCGCAGGCAGGCCGTCTGCGCGAGCTGCATCAGTTCGGCGTGGAGATGTTCGGCACCGCAGAACCGGCGGCGGACGCACAGGTCATCGCTATGGCCATGTCCATTTTCAATCGTCTCGGCCTTGCCGATGACATTGAGGTCTCCATCAACTCCATCGGCTGCCCCACCTGCCGCGCAGAGTACAGAAAGGCGCTGAGAGCGTATTTCGAGGGCTATAAGGATCAGCTCTGCGAGACCTGCAATTCCCGCTTGGAGCGCAACCCCATGCGTATTCTGGACTGCAAAAGCCCCGTTTGCGGCGAGATTGCCAAGGGTGCGCCGAAGATCACGGATTATCTCTGCGACGACTGCCGTGCGCACTTTGAAAAGGTGCAGACGCTGCTGAAATCTATCAATATTCCGTTTTCCATCGATCCCGGCCTCGTCCGCGGCCTCGATTACTATACCCGCACCGTGTTTGAGTTCCCCTCGAAGCGCTTCGGCTTTGCGCTCGGCGGCGGCGGACGCTACGACGGCCTCGTGGAGGAAGTCGGCGGCAAGCCCACACCGGCACTCGGCTTCGGTCTCGGTCTTGACCGCATCCTGATGGCGATGAACGAGATGGGCGCAGACTTCGGAAATGACGCAAAGTGCGAGGTCTACATCGCGTCTCTGGGTGAAGCGGCGCAGATGAAGGCGTTCCAGCTCACCGAAAAAATGCACAGCTGCGGCATCGCGGCAGACTGCGACCTGTGTGCACGCGGTCTGAAAGCCCAGATGAAATACGCCGACAAAATCGGCGCGCAGTACAGCATCGTCCTCGGCGACGATGAGATCGCAAACGGCGAAGCCGTGCTTAAAAACATGAAGACGGGCGAAAAGAAGAAGATCTCCCTCAACGATGACTTTGTTGATACGTACATCACGGCTGTCACCGAACAGGAAGACGCCATGCCCATCACATTTTAACCGGTCACACTAACGAAAGAGGAAATCAATCATGACACAATCGAGAACCCATACCTGCGGCGAACTCCGCCTTGCAAATGCAGGCGAGACCGTCACACTGGTCGGCTGGATGGAAAACATCCGCGAAGTCGGCAATAACTTTGCGTTTTTGGTGCTGCGCGATTTCTACGGCACCACGCAGGTCGTCATCGAAAACGAAGAGATGATGAACATTGTAAAGCCCCTCAATAAGGAATCCACGATTTCCGTTACGGGCATCGTGCGCGAGCGCACCAGCAAAAACCCGAAGCTCCCCACCGGCGACATCGAGATCGCGCCGACGGAGATCACCGTGCTCGGCCGCTGCCGTTATAACGAGCTGCCGTTCGAGATCAACCACTCCCGCGAAGCGGACGAGAGCCAGCGTTTAAAATACCGCTATCTCGACCTGCGTAATCCGGAAGTGAAAGCCAACATCATCCTGCGCTGCAACGTTGTTTCCGCTCTGCGCACCGCTATGACGGAGCACGGCTTTTTAGAGATCACCACGCCGATCCTCACGGCTTCTTCGCCGGAGGGCGCGCGCGATTACCTCGTCCCGGCGCGTAAGCACCCGGGCAAGTTCTACGCCCTGCCGCAGGCGCCGCAGCAATTTAAGCAGCTCCTCATGACCGCGGGCTTTGACCGCTACTTCCAGATCGCACCGTGCTTCCGCGACGAGGATGCGCGCGGCGACCGTTCTCCGGGCGAATTCTACCAGATGGATATGGAAATGGCGTTTGCCTCGCAGGAAGACGTTTTTGCCGTCATCGAAGACGTTCTTCCGCCGATTTTTGCAAAGTACGGCACGTATAACATCGCGTCCTCCGCACCGTTTGCCCGCATCCCGTACCGTCAGGCCATGGAGGAGTTCGGCTCCGATAAGCCGGACCTGCGCATCGACCTGCGCGTCAAGGACGTTACGGACATTCTGCAAAACTGCGGCTTCGGCCCGTTTGAAAACAACATCGTCAAGGCTGTTCCGGTCTCAAACTGCAAGCTTGCCCGCAAGGCGGTCGATAAGCTCTGCGCAGACGTAGAGGTGCAGGCCGGCCAGAAGCCGTACTGGTTCAAGGTCGATGAATCCGGCACCATTGCCGGCGGCATCGCAAAGTTTATCAATGCGGATGAAAAGACCGTGGAAGCCGTCAAATCCGCGCTGTCTCTCGAGCCGAATACGCTCGTGTTCCTCTCCGCAGGCAAGCGTGAGGAGGCCCAGAAGACCGCAGGCGTCATGCGTCGTATGCTCGGCGCGGCGTGCGAGGACCACATGGATAAAGAGCGCTACGCGTTCTGCTGGATCGTCGATTTCCCCATGTACGAGATCGGCGAGGAATCCGGCGAGCTGGAGTTCTGCCACAACCCGTTCTCCATGCCCTCCGGCGGTATGGAAACGCTGCTTAAGGCCGAGCGCGGCGAGATTGACCCGCTCGACATTCTGGCAGACCAGTACGACCTCGTTTGCAACGGCGTAGAGCTCTCCTCCGGCGCTGTGCGTAACCATGACCCGGAGATCATGGTCAAGGCGTTCGAGATGGTACGCCTCGGCGAAGACGACGTAAAGGCGAAGTTCCCGGCCATGTACAACGCATTCTGCTACGGAGCGCCGCCGCACGCCGGCATCGCCCCGGGCGTAGACCGCATGGTTATGCTGCTCTCCGGCGAAGAATCCATCCGCGAGGTCATCGCGTTCCCGATGAACAAGAGCGCACAGGATGTCATGATGGACGCACCGTCCAAAGTCACCGAGGCACAGCTCAAAGAGCTGCACATCGCCGTGACGGAAGAAGAGTAATGTTCTCTTTAGAACAGAACACGTATAAAAACGCGCGGCTCGGCGATACCGATTTCACGGACGCCGAGCTGCGCGGCTATACGTTTGAAAATTGCGACCTGCGCGGCGCGATGTTTTCCGGCGCTTTGCTTGAAAAATGCCGCTTTTCTGCGTGCGCGTTCGATTTTTCTCGCTTAAACGACGTTTTGGCGCGCGGCTGTTCGTTTGAAAACTGCACGTTTTCGGGCGCAAGCCTGTTTGTCACCGCGTTTGAGAATTGCCGTGTCTCGGGCTGCTCCTTTGCGGGCGCAGACCTCACCGGCTGGGCCGTGCGCGGCGGCACACTCGAATACTGTGTGCTCGATCATTGTCCGCTCAAAAAGCAGGACTTTTCCGGCATCAGTCTGCGCGGTACGAGCTTTGCGGAAGCAGACCTCGAAAAAGCCGATCTTTCCGGCTGCGACCTTACGGAGGCCGTGTTCCGCAATGCGCAGCTGAAAGAATGCGACCTGCGCCGTGCCAAATTTTCACGCACCGATATCCGCTTTGCAAAAATGCAGAAAACAAAGATCGATTTGGAGGGCGCGGTGTATCTCGCAGGGCTGCTCGGTGCCGTCGTCAACTAAAAAACCGGCAAAAAATTTCGTGAAAATACGCGTTTTATTTTGTCAACCGCCGTATGGCGTGCATAGGGCTTATAAACGGGTATAGACGGTGTACAACCGCGCCGAAATATGCCCCAAAAACCGTGAAAAAACGCCATGAAATCACAAGTTATACCGCGCGTTATGGAGAAAACCGTTTCTATGACTCGCGGTATATTTTGTTATTATTATGTAAACTTGATACTATATATAGTGGTTTTGACACTAAATATGCCCTTGACATGTATAGGAAAAGCGCCTATAATCGAAAGTACAGAAAGCGCAAAGCGAAGGCTTTTAGGCTTTGCCGCAGGGGAGAAACGGAAAGGGAAGTTAAACGTATGATTCGATATATTGTCAAGCGCAGCGGGGACAAGGTGTCATTCGATGCGCGGAAAATCAAAAGCGCCATTTTTAAGGCCAATACCAGGATCGCCGCAGAGCGTATGAGCGACGCCGATCTGAACGAATTGACCGAAGAGGTGCTCACGGCGCTCGAAAAGCTGCCGGGTACGCCCACGGCGCAGAAAATTCAAAACGTGGTGGAGGAAAAGCTTCTTGCCGCCGATTACGCCAAAACGGCGAACGCTTACATCAATTATCGCACGGAGCATGAGCACCTGCGCGAAATGGACGACGAGCTCGTGAAGATTTTTGAAAACCTCACGTTCCGCCCGTCCGAAGAGGATGACTTAAAGCGCGAAAACGCGAATATCAACGCCGATACCGCCATGGGCACCATGCTGAAATACGGCTCCGAAAGCGCCAAGGCGTTTTACGATAAATATGTCATCCCGCCGGAGATTGCCAAAGCACACGCGAGCGGCGACATCCACATTCACGATAAAGACTTTTACGCCCTCACCGAAACATGCTGTCAGATTGACCTTTTAAAGCTGTTTCAAGACGGATTTTCCACAGGCCACGGCTATTTGAGAGAGCCGAACGACATCCGCAGCTACGCCGCGCTCGCGTGCATCGCCATTCAGGCAAACCAAAACGAGATGCACGGCGGCCAAAGCGTGCCGAATTTCGACTACGCTATGGCGGAGGGCGTGAAGAAAACATACCGCAAGCAGTATTTCCGTGCGCTCGCGCAGTATATTGAGGTGCGGTTTGATATGAGCGCCTCCGATGCCGCCGCGCTGACGGCTGCCATCAAAGAAGCGCTCGGCACCGATGTCACAATGCACACCGCAGAAGCTTACGCTGAAAAGCTGCGCGCGTTTCTGCCGCGCCATCAAGCAGAAAACGGCTTCCAGATCATCACGGGCGACGCTGCCCGCGCCGCCGCGGAATACGCCGCAAAGACCGCCTACAAAGAGACGGATGCTGCCACGTATCAGGCCATGGAAGCGCTCGTCCACAATTTAAACACCATGAATTCCCGCGCCGGCGCACAGGTACCGTTCAGCTCCTTAAACTACGGCACGGATACCTCTCCGGAGGGCAGAATGGCCGTGCACAACCTGCTCCGCGCTACAGAAGCGGGGCTCGGCGACGGCGAAACACCCATTTTCCCGGTTCAAATTTTCAAAGTCAAGGAGGGCGTCAACTACAACGAGGGCGACCCGAACTATGACCTGTTCCGCCACGCGCTGCGCTGCTCCGCCAAGCGCCTGTTCCCGAATTTTAGCTTTTTGGACGCCCCGTTCAACCTGCAATACTATAAACCCGGCGATTATAACACCGAGGTGGCGTACATGGGCTGCCGTACGCGCGTCATGGGCAATGTATTCGATAACACAAAGGAAGTCACCTGCGGCAGAGGCAATTTGAGCTTCACCTCCATCAACCTGCCGCGCATCGGCATTGAAGCGAAGGGCGATATGAAAACGTTCTATAAGCTGCTCAATGAAAAAATCGCGCTTGTGGAAGAACAGCTTCTGCACCGCTTCAAAATCCAGTGCAGCAAAAAGGTGTATAATTATCCGTTCCTCATGGGGCAGGGCGTGTGGATCGATTCCGAAAAGCTCGACCGCAACGATTCCGTCGCCGAAGTCTTAAAGCACGGCACCTTAAGTGTCGGCTTCATCGGCCTTGCCGAGACCTTAAAAGCCCTCACCGGTAAGCACCACGGCGAAAGCGAAGAAAGCTGGAAGCTGGGGCTTGAGATCATCTCCCATATGCGGGAGAAAATGGACGAAAAAAGCCGTGAGACCGGCCTCAACTTCACCTTGCTCGCAACGCCCGCAGAGGGGCTTTCCGGCCGCTTTGTGCGCATAGACCAAAAGAAATACGGCAAAATTCCCGGCGTTACGGACAGAGAGTATTACACAAACTCGTTTCACGTGCCGGTGTATTACCCCATCAGCGCCTATGAAAAGATTCGCAGAGAAGCGCCGTTTCACGCGCTCACGAATGCGGGGCATATCAGCTACGTGGAGCTCGACGGCGATACGTGCAAAAACATCGACGCATTTGAAAGCATCGTGCGCTGCATGAAAGAAATGGGCATCGGCTATGGCTCGGTCAACCACCCCGTAGACAGAGACCCTGTGTGCGGGTATAACGGCATCATCGACGAGGTGTGCCCGAGGTGCGGCAGAAGAGAGGGCGAAGGCGTTCCGCTTGAAAGGCTTCTGGAGCTGAAAAAGCGCTACCACGACGTCCCGGATTATTCGCATTTGATTCGATAGAGCAAAGTTACCCTCAACGGTGATTAAAAGTTTCGCCCGCCTTTTCAAAGGCGGTGGGGTCTTGGGGCAAAGCCCCGAGTCGCCATTCGCAAATGGCGAAACCCTTTTGCCTACCAAAAATCAGGACGGGAACTTCAACAGTCCGGTGGACTGTTGAAGTATGGGAGACCCAATTAGGGGGTCTCCCAATGAACTTGAACCGCAAGTTCATAAAAGCAAAAACGGCAACACATGGGTTTAACCTGAACGACAAGTCGTTCAGCTATGGTTTTGTGCTTTTGATGATTGAAAATCATCAATTTCGCTGCGCGAAACCAGCCCAAGAACCACCTAAAAGGCGGCATCCGCCGCCTTTGGAAAAATTGAAATGAATGTAAAAATATATTTATAAAAAGAATCGAGGCAGTTATCATGTCACCCAAAACGCAGAAAAATACAAAAACCATCATCGTCGGCGAAGGCCGCGGATTCGACCGCATCCGCCGCATCACAGGCTACCTTGTCGGCACCACCGACCGCTGGAACGACGCCAAACGCGCCGAAGAACACGACCGCGTAAAGCACAGCCTGTAAGGCACGGCAAAATGGAAATCCGCATTTCCGGCATCGTGAACGATTCCATCGTGGACGGGCGCGGCATCCGCCTCACCGTGTTCACACAGGGCTGTCCGCACCATTGCCCCGGCTGCCATAACCCCCAAACGCATGATTTTGCGGGCGGCAGGGTGGAAGACACCGATGTCATCTTTGACATGTTCAAAAAAAATCCGCTGCTGCGCGGCATCACGTTTTCGGGCGGTGAGCCGTTCTGCCAGCCAAAGCCGCTTTTAGCGCTCGCAAAGCAGGTGCACGCCCTGCATAAAGACGTCACCGCCTATTCCGGCTGGACGTATGAGCAGCTTGTTTCTATGCACAACCCCGATGTGGACGCGCTTTTAAACGCGTGCGACGTTCTGGTGGACGGGCCGTATATCGAACAGCAGCGCAATCTTGAGCTGCTCTTTCGCGGCAGCGAAAACCAGCGTCTTATCGATATGAACGCCACCCGCCGAAACGGACGCGTAACGCTTTTACAGCTCGATTATTAAAAAACTCCGCAAATTTCCTCTGATATGCGCTAAATCAATACCGCTATATCGAAAAAAGATGGGGGTAATTCATGATTTTGTAATTGATTATGCGGGGAACTTGTGGTAGAATAAAGACAAATGGGTTATTTTACATTTTATTTGCCTTTTTGGCGAAAGGAGAAATAACAATGACTAACAACAAGACAATTCTTGCTTGGATCGACGAGATGAAAGCTCTTGTCAATCCGGATCAGGTTGTTTGGATCGACGGCTCCGAAGAGCAGCTCGAAGAGCTCCGCAAGGAAGCAGTTGAGTCCGGCGAAATGATCAAGCTGAATCAGGAAAAGCTCCCGGGCTGCTACTATCACAGAACAGCTCCGAATGATGTTGCCCGTGTTGAGGACAGAACCCTCATCTGCTCCAGAAAAGAAGAGGATGCAGGCCCGACCAACCATTGGAAAGAGCCGCAGGAAGCATACAAGATGCTGTACGATATTGCTCGTGGCAGCTACAAGGGCCGTACCATGTACGTTATCCCGTACTCCATGGGCCCGGTCGGTTCCCCGCTCGCTAAGATCGGCGTTGAGCTGACAGACTCCATCTATGTTGTTCTCAACATGTCCATCATGACCAGAGTCGGTCAGAAGGTCATGGACGTTCTCGGCGACAGCAACGACTGGGTTCGCGGTCTGCACTGCAAGTGCGACGTTGACCCGGAGAAGCGCTGGATCTGCCAGTTCCCGGAAGACAACACCATCATCTCCGTAAACTCCGCTTACGGCGGCAACGTTCTGCTCGGCAAGAAGTGCTTCGCTCTGCGTATCGCTTCCTATCAGGCTAAGAACGAAGGCTGGATGGCAGAGCACATGCTCATCCTCGGCGTTGAGAATCCGAAGGGCGAGGTTAAGTATGTTTGCGCTGCATTCCCGTCTGCTTGCGGCAAGACCAACCTGGCTATGATGATTCCGCCGGAAGGCTACCGTGCAAAGGGCTACAAGGTCTGGACCGTCGGCGACGACATCGCTTGGATGCGCAAGGGCCCGGATGGCAGACTGTATGCCATCAACCCGGAAAACGGCTTCTTCGGCGTCGCTCCCGGCACGAACATGAAGTCCAACCCGAACGCTCTTATCTCCACCCAGAAGGGCGCCATCTTCACCAACGTTGCGCGTAACCTCGATGACAACACCGTTTGGTGGGAGAGCCTCGACAAGAACCCGCCGGTCAACGCAGAAGAGTGGAAGGGCGCTAAGGTAAACGGCCCCGAGTATATTGCTGCTGGCAACAAGCTGGCTCATCCGAACAGCCGCTTCACCGCTCCTACCGCTAACTGCCCGTGCCTCTCCAGCGAGTTTGAGAACCCGCAGGGTGTTCCGGTCTCCGCTATCGTCTTCGGCGGCCGCCGTCCGGATACGGTTCCGCTGGTTTACCAGTCCAGAAGCTGGAACAACGGTGTCTTCATCGGTTCCATCACCGGCTCCGAGACCACCGCAGCTGCTGCAGGTGCAGTCGGCGTTGTCCGTCGTGACCCGATGGCTATGCTCCCGTTCTGCGGCTACAACATGGGCGACTACTTCAAGCACTGGATCGAAATGGGCGAGATGCTCGGCGACAAGGCTCCGAAGATCTTCAACGTCAACTGGTTCCGTGTCGACGAAGACGGCCACTTCATTTGGCCGGGCTTCGGTGACAACCTCCGTGTTCTCGAGTGGATCCTCAAGCGCTGCGATAACGAAGTCGACGCTGTTGAGACGGCAATCGGCTACGTTCCGAAGCCGGAAGACATCAACCTCGAAGGTCTTAAGGACTTCGATGAGGAGAAGCTCGCTTCCATCCTCAAGGTTGATAACGCTAAGTGGGCTAAGGAAGCTGCCGGCGTAGAGGAATTCTACAAGAAGTTCGGCGACAAGCTCCCGCAGGAGCTCAGAGACGAGCTCAACGGCCTCAAAGAGCGCACCAAGGCTTAATCAAAACTTAAATCGTAAGATTTAACGCATAGGAAGCGCCGCTTTCGGTTCATCCCGGAAGCGGCGCTTTTGCATATTGTTTTTATGCACGGATAATTTTAAGCTGTACGGAAATCCCACATTCAAAACAAAAGCACGCAGACAAATTCAATCTGCGTGCTTTTTCATCTTAGTCTTTGTGTAGGCAAAAGGATTTCAAGCTCTGCGAAGCTCGACCAAAGGCGTTGTCTTTGGAAACCACCACCTTTGAAAAGGTGGACGAAACTTTTAACCACGTTTACCGTCAAGTGGTTCTTGGGCTGGTTTCGCGCAGTGAAATCGATGATTTTCAATCATCGAAAACACAAAACCATAGCTGAACGACAAGTCGTTCGGCTTATCTTACCTTCCAGCGGTCGTTATACGTGCCGGAAAGGTCTGCAATCTTGCCGCTGTCTTCTTTCTCTTCCTTCACGTGCGAGGTCGCTCTGCGCTCGTTTAAATATTTCAGGAACAGCTCGCCGTCCACCGGCACAGCCTGCGGCTTGCCCGTCCAGTCGGAAAGGTGAATGGCGTTCGAGATATTCAGGCCGTTAATGCCCTCATAGCCCGGCGCCAGCAGCTCTTCGCCGTACAGAATAGCGTTTGTGAAGTTCTGCAGAATGCCGTTATGCCCAAGCTCAATGTTGTCCGTTTCCACTTCGGTCACGGTCATTTCGGGCTGCGCAAAGCCCTCTTTGCACGTCACGCAGAATTCGCGCTCCGGCACGGCGAGCTTCCACCAGGTCAGCTTGCCTTCTTCCCAAACAAGCTTGCCTTTGTCGCCTGTAATCTCCAAACGGTTCGTGCCCGGGCACTCACCCGTCGTGGTGATGAACGCGCCCGTCGCACCGTTCGGGTACTCGGCGTAAGCCGTCACTTCGTCCTCAACCTCAATGTTGTGCCAATGGCCGTACTTGCAGTGGCCCATCACGCGGTTCGGCATGCCGAAGATCCACTGCCACAAGTCAAGCTGATGCGGGCACTGGTTCAGCAGCACGCCGCCGCCTTCGCCTGCCCACGTCGCACGCCACGTGCCGCTGTCGTAGTATGCCTGCGTGCGGTACCAGTTCGTAATGATCCAAATGCAGCGTTTCAGTTCGCCCAGCTCGCCGCTCTGCACGATCTCGCGCATTTTCTGGAACTTCGGGTTCGTGCGCTGATTGTACATGATGCCGAACACCTTGCCGGATTTTTTCGCGGCCGCATGCATTTCCTCCACCTGCTTTGTGTAAACGCCGGCAGGCTTCTCCGTCAGCACATTCTTGCCCTTTTCAAAAGCATAGATCGCAATGGGGGAGTGGAAGTAATGCGGTGTCGCCACGATCACCGTGTCACACACACCGCTGTCGATCATTTCCTTGTAGTCTTCATAGCACGGTACGCCGGGCAGATTTTCGTCCGCCCAAAGGCGCTTCGATTCCGCAATATCGCACACGGCGGCAAGCTCCATACCCTTGATATTGCCGGAGAAAATGCTCTTTGCGTGCGCCGAACCCATGTTGCCGATGCCGACAATGCCGACCTTTACTGTTTCGCTCATAAAATTGCCTTCTTTCTGTTATTCGATGGTTTTCAAAATATCGTGCAGCGCGTCGGAAGCCACATCAAACGCTTCGTCCGCGTCTTTATATACGCGCTTATGCAGAACGTCCTCGCCCTGCAAGTTTTGCAAGCCGCTGAAATCGTACAAATGCGGCTCCAGCGTCAGCGTGTACGGCTTACCCGTTTTCGCCAACGTTTTTAAAATACTCGGCACAGAGCCGTCTCCCTCACCCGCAGGCACCACGCTGCCGTCTTTAAATAGCGCGTCTTTGATGTGCATATAGTCGATGATCGGTGCGAGCGCCTTAAAGTTCACCGCCGGGTCATCGCCGCACTGAATGTAGTTTGCGGGGTCAAATACGCACCGCAGCGCCGGAATGGCTTTGTGCAGCTTCTCCACGCGCTTGAGCGTGTCGCCGTAAATGCCCTTCTCATTCTCGTGGCAGCAGTGTACGCCATTTGCTTCGCCGTAGTCCACCATTTTCTGTATTCGCCCGATCACGGTATCGTGATAAATCTCCGGATTTTTGCCCTCCGGAATATAGAAGCTGAACATGCGAATGCGCGTGGTGTGCAGCTTTTTCGCAATCTCCACAGCGCGCTTGAATTTCTCAAAGTGCGGTGCAAAGTCGTCCTCAATGCCGATCTTGCCGATGGGCGAGTCGATGGCGGAAATGCCGATATTGCCCGCTGCAAGCTTCTTTTCAACAACATCAAGCTCCTCGTCCGTCAGGTCTAAAATGCCCTTGCCGTCCACGCCGCGGATTTCCATCAGCGGAATATGCTTGCGGTGCAGCGCCGCAATCTGCCGGTCAAACTCCGGCGAGGCTTCGTCTGCAAACGCGGAAAGTGTAAACTGTGTCATATGCCCTCCTTAGAACGTGCAGCCGGCACGAAGCAGGTTTTCGGCGCTCAGCTTCAGCTCGTCGAACGGACTGCGGTCGTAGCAATTGTCCTGTTCGATCATCGCATATTGAATGCCTGTTTTCTCGCACGCCTCAATGATGGACTTAAAGTCCATGTTGCCGTCCATCACGGCTGCAAAGCGCTGCTCGTGGCCGTGCATCTTCATGTCCTTAAAGTGAATGACGTCAATGCGTCCCGCCATTTTTTCAATCTGCACCTGCGGCGAGCGCCCACCGTACTGCGTCCAATAAACGTCCAAAATAAAGCCCCATTTTGCCGGGTCGGTCTCCTCCGCCATGTGGTCGATGAGACACTTGCCGTCAAATTTCTCGTATTCAAAGCCGTGGTTGTGGTAATGCAGCTTCATGCCCGCATCGTGCAGCTTGTCGGCAGCGGGGCCGAAATCCTTCAAAAACGCGCGCATACCTTCCAGCGAGCCCGTGTATTTCTGCGGCATCATGCCGATGCCCACGTGGTTCGTACCGAAAATGCGGTGGTTCTCAATCACCTTTTCGGTGTTCTCCAGAATGAGCTGCGGGTTCGTATGCGTAATGATGATGGAAAGCCCGTTTTCATCGCAAATCTCGCGGATGATATGCGGGTCAATGTCGCCAAACGCAGAGACCTGCAAAGTCTTGTAGCCGATGTCGTGCAGCTTTTTCGCCGTCTCTCTAAAGTCGGCTTCGTTCTGCGCATAGTCGCGGATGGTGAAGCCCTGTGCACCGATGATCATGAAAAATTCCTCCCAAAAGTCAGATTATACGCCGGAGTACGCGGAGAAACCGCCGTCCACCGGGATTGTGATGCCGGTCACAAAACCGGACGCGTCATTGTCGATGAGGAAGCGCAGTGTGCCGAGCAGCTCCTCAGGCTCGCCGAAGCGGCCCATCGGGGTCTGCGAGATGATTTTGTGGCTGCGCGGGGTCAGGCTGCCGTCCTCGTTAAAGAGCAAGGTGCGGTTCTGGTTTGTTGCAAAGAAGCCCGGCGCAATGGCGTTCACGCGGATGTTGCAGTTTGCAAAGTGTACCGCCAGCCACTGCGTGAAGTTCGAGACCGCTGCCTTGGCACCGCTGTACGCCGGGATCTTCGTCAGTGGCGTAAACGCGTTCATCGAGGAGATATTCACAATGCAGCCGCCTGTTTCCAGCATGTCGGTCGCAAATGCCTGCGTCGTCAGCAGCGTGCCGAGAAAGTTCAGGTTGAACACGAACGAAACGCCGTCCTGGTCAAGGTCAAAGAACGACCGCGCGTTTTCGTCCAGCATATCTTCTTTGCTGAAATACTCGCTCGTCGTGGTGCCCTTCGGGTTGTTGCCGCCCGCACCGTTGATAAGCACCTCACACGGGCCGAATTTTTCCAGCACAACGTCATGCGCCTTTTTCAGACTCTCTTTGTCCAGCACATTCGCCTGTACGGCAATGGCCTCACCGCCCGCCTTGCGGATACCCTCCGCCTCGCGCTCCGCAGCCTCCAAGTTGAGGTCAAGCAGTGCGATTTTGTGCCCGTCTGCGGCAAGCGCGCGGGAAAAAGCGCTGCAAAGCACGCCGCCCGCGCCGGTAATGACAATATTCATAGGAAATTCCTCCTTATTATAACGTGACTTTTATTCGCCGAATAGCTTGCGGCTGTTTTCCACGCAAAGGTCGGTCAACAGCTTCAGCGCCGCCTTTTCGCTGAGGAACGTGCCGTCCATAAGCTCTTCCGCAACCCTGTTGCACAGCACACGGCGGAAATAATCGTGGCGCGCATAGGAAAGGAAGCTGCGGCTGTCCGTCAGCATGCCGGTAAACTGCCCAAGGTGGCCGGTTTCCGCCATAATGTTCAGCTGCTCCTCCATGCCGCGCTTGTGGTCACAGAACCACCACGCTGCGCCGGGCACAACGCCCTTAAAACTGCCCGCCGTCGTCGCAAGCGCCATATACATCGAAGGCTCCAGCGTGTATAAGATTGTGTGCGGCAGCGAATCCCTGCGGTCCATCGTGTCCAAAAGTACTGCAACTTCGTGCTCCGGGATCGGGTCGCCCACGCAATCGCCGCCGGCGTCCGGACCCACGGTCTCAAACAGCCGCGTGCATGCGTTACGCTTTACGTTCAGGTGCAGCTGCATCGTCACATTATGCGCCTTGTATTCGTGCGCCAAATACACATACATTTCAAATAGAAAATTACGGAACTCGTTTTCCGGGATTGTCTTTCCCTTCAGCGCCTTTTTAAACGTCTCCGCGGCATCGCAGCTTTTGTCTTCCTTCGGGAAGCCCTCAATGCCGATATCGCTCACGCGGCAGCCGTTCTCGCAGAAGAAATCGAGCCGCTTTGAAAGCGCCGCTTTCAGGTCGTCGAGCGTCTCCACACTAAAACCGCACACTTCGCCGAGGTGCAAGGCGTAGTCGCGATAGTTCGCGCGGCAAATGTTCAGCGCCGCGTCCGTGCGGAACGAGGGCACCACGCGCACCGGGAAGTTCTTCTCCTTCGCAATTTCCTTGTGGTATTCCAAAGAATCTGCCGGGTCGTCCGTTGTCGCCACAAGCTCCACATGGCTTTGCAGCATCAGTTTGCGCGGGGAGAGGTGGTGCTCCTTGATATACGCGTTCGCGCGGTCAAAAATATCGTCCGCACTTTCCGCTGTCAGCGTGTCTTCAATGCCGAAAAACATCGAAAGCTCCATGTGTGACCACACATAAAGCGGGTTGCCCATCGCGGTCTCGAGGCACGCCGCCCACGCGCGGAACTTCTCGCGCGGCTCCGCGTCGCCTGTGATGAGCGCCTCCGGTACGCCGCAGGCACGCATCAAACGCCACTTGTAGTGGTCGCCGCCCAGCCAGATCTGCGCAATATCCGGGAATTCCCTGTCCTCCAAAATCTCCTTCGGCGAGAGATGGCAGTGGTAGTCGACGATCGGCAGGTCGCGCACCGCGTCATATAAATTCTTAGCAACATCGCTTTTCAAAAACAGATCGTTTCGCATCTGAATAAACTCCTTTCGGGCGGCAGAAAAAGGCAAAGTTTCCCCACCGCTGCTACTGTAAGTATAGCACGATGAATTGCAAAATAAATGATATATTGCGGCACATATATTGCAAATCGGCGCAAACTGTGCTATGATTTCTCCAAAGGAAGAGGGTGAAAAACGTGGAAACAGGTAAAAATGACGAAATGCTGCGGCAAGATTTTCAGCTTTCACACAATCGAGACCCCTATTTTCGCACCATGGAGTTTCACGCGCACGATTTTTTGGAGCTCTATTACTTTTTGGACGGCAGCGTGACGTATTATATTGAAGATCAGGTCTACGACCTTTGCCCCGGCGATCTGCTCATCATTCCCGCCGGCAAAATGCACCGCCCCGTCATCGCAAACGAACACGCTGCCTATGAGCGCATGGTGCTGTGGATCACCCCGCAGTACCTACAAAGCATCGACAGCCCCGCGGGCGACCTGCAAAAAAATCTGCAAAAGGTGGGGGAGCACGGATACTGCGTGCCGTTTCGCGGCGATGAAACGGTGTTCGTCACGGCGCTCTTAAAAAAGCTCTTGTATATGCAGAAAAACGATACCGACCCTAAGTTCTGCGCCGGCGCCGTAGAGCTGTACCTGTGGACGATCTTCCGCTCCTACGGCGTTATCGATACCACGCACCGCAATGAAACACAGGTCATCCCGCAGGTCATTCGCTATATTACGGAGCATTTCAGCGAGCCTTTAACGCTCGAAGACATCGCCGCAGAGTTCTTCGTCAGCAAATCGTACTTAAACCGCCACTTTAAAGCATATACCAATTCCACCGTGTACGCCTACATCATGGCGCTTCGGCTCACCCATGCCCGCCGTATGCTGCGCGAAGGCATCCCTGCCGTAGAAGCCGGCCGCGAGTGCGGCTTTTCCGATTATTCCACATTCTACAAAGCCTTCAAAACCCAAACCGGCCTTTCACCCCAGCAGTTTAAAAGCCGGGCTTGATTTTGGAAAAATGCGTATGCTTCACGCGCTTTCGCAGCCGCAGACAGAACATAGGAAGAGCGGCTGACGTTTTCTTAAAATTTCCTGACAAGCATTTACAACCGAAATCGAATTTGTTATAATAAAAACAATAAAAATTGATGCGCAGTGAAACGGCGGCGGCATGTCGACTGCGGGTATCTGCGCGAAAGGACGGTAGAAATTTATGGCTTTTTGTGAAAAATGCGGAGCACAGATCCCCGAAAACGGCATCTTCTGCGCAGCTTGCGGCGCACCTGTAGCGGCACAGGCGCAGCCCACCCGGATCCCGGAGCAGCCGGCAGCACAGCCGCAGGCACCCGAGCAGCAGCCCCAGCCGCCGGTTTACCCGCAGCAGCCCGTATACCAGCAGCCGGTCTATCCCCAGCAGCCTGTGTATGACCCGGCAGATCACACCGCAGAGTTCGACCCGGAGGATGTCTCCCAGAATAAGGTCATCGCCATGGCAGCGTACATTCTCGGCACCGTCGGCATCATCATCGCACTGCTTGCGGCACCGCAGAGCAAATACGCGGCGTTCCATTCCCGTCAGGCGTTGAAGTTCGACATCGTCAGCACCCTGTTGCTCATCGTTTCCGCTGTGCTTGCTTTCACGTTCATTGTGCCGATTGCCGGCGCTGTCTGCATTGCAATTCTCTTCGTCGTGCGCATCATCTGCTTCTTCCAGGTATGCAGCGGCAAAGCAAAGGACGCCGCCATCATCGGCAAGCTGCCGTTCTTAAAGTAAGAGAACAAGCTGACGGCAACCTTGGTTAAAAGTTTTTGATCCAACTTTTTTCAAAGAAGTTGAAACCGAACTTCTCGTTCGGTTGTGGATTCCAAAGGAGAAACCTTTGGTCGCCATTTGCAAATGGCGAAACCCTGTTGCGTTCGCAAAAACTAGGAAGGTAGGCTAAACAGTCCGGTGGACTGTTTAGCCGTAGGAAACCCAGTTGCATGGGTTTCCTGAAAGGGCGGCTTTGTGCCGCCCTTTTTTAATACACTGCACTAGCAAACCTCACAGCACCTTTCTTTTGTCCAAAACTTTCTCCCGACCCATGCACTTTTTCCTTGCTTTTTCGCCCTAATCAGGTATAATTAAACTGAGTATGTATTGTATGAAAACCGTCGAAGCCACAACGGCCTCGACGATAAGCAGATAAAAAGGACGGAAAGAAACTATGGCTGATTTTGAGCCGCTTTTTGAACTGAAAAATCAATATAGAGAGTCCTGCCCGGTCTTGCTGCAAAGCGGCGCGCTGTACCGGGAAGAGCCCACCGCGTCCGCCGAAGCGGAAGAGACCGAAACTGCGGAAGCTACTCTCCCCGCAGAGCAGGAAGAGGCGGCTTCCCCGCGCACATTCCTGCGTCTCGCATTCCGCAATATCGACCCCCGTGCCGTGACGAGCGTTTATGTCGATATCCACATTTTCGACAAAGCCACAAACGAGCTCGCCGTCGTGCGCGACCGCCGCTATCTCGTGCCTATTTTGGGCCGTGATGCAGTCTTCGGCGCAGACGAGGAGATCGACGTTGATGACGCCGCGTACAGCTTCTCCGTCGCCATTAAGAAGGTGCAGTTCGAGGGCGAAGACGTGTTCTGGAACGGCAGTGCTTCACTGCTGTTTGAAAATCTCCCCGAACAGGCGAAAATCGCGGACGTCATGGAGGACGAAGACCTCCGCGCACAGTATCAGCGCGATTTCACCGAAATGGCAGAGGATAAAGAAGCTGCGGCGCAGTTCGTCCCGCAGGAATACAAAAATCTCTGGATGTGCGCCTGCGGCGAAGTGAACCACAAAGATGAAGAAAAATGCGCCGCCTGTGGTGCCGAGTACGGGCCCCAGCACGCACTGTTTGAAGACGAAGAAAAGCTGAAAGAAAACCTCGAAGCCTATAACAAGGCTGAAGCTGAAAAGGCCGAGGCCGCCCGCATCGCCGCAGAAAAGAAAGCGGCAGAGGAAAAAGCCGCTGCCGAAGCTGCCGCCCGCAAAGCGGCAGAGGAAAAGGCTGCCGCTGAGGAAGCCGCCCGCAAAAAGCGGCTCCACCGCAAAATTTTCCTGTCCATTTCCATTCCGCTCGCCGTCCTCATCGCCGCATTCGTCGTGGTGCTCATCGTCTACATCATCCCGCAGAGCCACTATAACGATGCCGCCGCCTTGCTCGAAGCCGGCAAGTATGACGAAGCCATCACCGCGTTCACGGCGCTCGACGGATACAGCGACAGCGCCGCCCGTATCACGGAGGCAGAGTACAAAAAAGCCTGCGACTTGCTCGAAAACGAGAAATTCGCAGAAGCCATCGAAGCCTTCACCGCCCTCGGCGATTACGAAGACAGCAAAGATCGGATCACCGAGGCCGAGTACCGCCGTGCCATCAAGACGTTTGAAAGCGGTGCATACGAAGACGCGTTAAATCTCCTTGAGCCCCTCAAGGATTACAAGGATGCCGCCGAAAAAATCGAGACCTGTCACTATGAGCTCGGCATGAAGGCCCTCGAAGCGGATAACTTAAAGTCTGCCGCCGCGCATTTTAAAGAAGTCAACGCGGAGCAGAATAAGAAAATGCAGGCCGCATTCTGTGATAAAGGCATCGCGTTCTACGAAAAGGGCGACGAAGAAAAAGCACTTACCTATTTTGAGTATGTCACCGATAAAGACCTTCTCCCGAAGATCGACGCTGCCTACTACGCGCAGGCGTTAAAGCTCGTCGAAGACGGCGAGTACGACAAGGCGACCGAAATTTTCGCAAAGCTCGGCGAGTATGAAGACTGCCCGACGCAGCTTCTGCGCATCCACGCGCTGAAAGCGGAGCAGTATTACAACAACGCCGATTACGAAAACGCCATCGCGGAGTTCAAGGCCGCCGGCGATTACGGCGACGCCGCCTCCCGCATCACAGAAGCGACTTACCGTCTCGGTGCGCAGCAGCTCGCAAACGGCGAGGTGCGCAAAGCCTACGATACGCTCTATCCCATCCGCAGCTACGACCCCGCCTATATGCTCCTCGTCTCCAATTCGCAGTTCTATATCCAGATCTACGACGTAGGCGCCGGCCCCAACCCCTTAAACGAAAACTAAAACCCAGCGCCCGCAGAGTCATCTTCTGCGGACGCCTTTTGTATAAAAAACGACCCCGAGTTTCAAACCCTCGGGGTCGTTCCATCTTTAAATTATCAATAACCTTACTTTCCAAAACTCCCGCGCAGCAGCATGGCGGCGTGCTCGCGGCGGAGCTCCTCGCACAGTGCGTAAAGGCTCCACTTGTTGTTGTGCTCCGTGTGTACGGCTTTCAACGGAATGGGCGCGATACCCGCTTTTTTGTACGCTGCAAGGAACACGTCCAGCATCTCACCCGCAAAGCCGGAGAAAATCAGCACCTCCGGCAACTTGTAGCCCGCCGGGGCTTTCTGCACGTTCACGTTCACTTTCTCGCCGCACAGCGTTGCAACTGCGCGGTCACGGTCGGCGTTTGTCAGCCGTCTTGCCGTCAGGTGCAGTTCTCTGCACAGTGCAGAAATCTGCTTTTCCTTCGCAGCGTCTTCAACATGGTATAAAACAAGAGCCATACGTTTCTCCTTACTCTTCACACAGCGGGCGGAACAAGTCGCCGCGGCGCTTCATCATGCGGTAACGGAGGGTCATCATAATCAGCACCCCAAAGCGTGCCGCAGATTCGATTACGTTCACCGTGAAGATTGCCGTGTCGTTCGCGCCGAGCGCCGTGTAGGCCGAAACGCCGAAGAACGGCAAAAGCGAGTTACTCAGCGTCACAAACAGCGTGTAAATGCTGATGATAAGCGCGCGGTTCTTTTTCGGCGTCGCCTGCAAAAGTAGCTGCACCACGCACATGTTCGTCGCACCCTGCGGAATGTTGCCGATGAGCGCCAGAATCATAAAATACGGCATACGCGCGCTTTGCGGCAGCAACGTCATAGAAGCCACCGTAATGGGGCAGAGCAGCAAGCCTGCGCATACAAAAATGATTGTAAAATGCTCGGATTTGCGGCGGCACAGCTTCGAGAAAAAGCCGATGAAGATCATCTGGCAAATGGAACACAAAGCCTGAAAAAAGCTCAGCTGCGCTTCGTTCATACCGGCATATTTTGTCTCCGCTATGTACCAAAGGCTCCAGTCCAGGTGCCACGAAAGGTAAAACAGCATGATGCAGATGAAAAAGCCGCGGAACGGCTTGCTGCGTACCATCTGGTTCAAAGCTTCCGGGAACATTTTCAGTCCCATCTCCTGCTTTTCTTCCGCCTTGCGCGGCGGACAGGGGATGCGGCGCAGCACAAGCGCCTGCAAAAGCATGCATACGCCTGCAATATAAAAGAAAATGCGCAGCACAATGAGCTTTCCATCAGTGTCCGGCATCAGCGTCATGACATTGCCGCACAAAAGCGGCACCACAATGCCCACAAAGAACAGACACCGGCTGCGGAACGTGAACACGCTGTTGCGCAGGCCCGGCTCCACCGCATCACCGAAGAATGTCTGCCACTGCGCGTTATACAGCGCAATGCCGCCCACCGTCATGCCGAGAAACACAAAAAATGCCGTCATACGGTGCTCGCCGAACAGCGGCACAGAGCCGTAAGCAAAATACGCCGCGCTCAAAAACAGCGCCAGTACAAACGGCACCGTGCGGCTCGTCTTCGTACGGTTCGCAAGGAATCCCACCGGGATCATACAGATGCCCGCCACCATGTTCGGCACCATCTGCACAAGGCCGATCTGCGTGTCCGTCGCGCCAAGATTCGTCGCATACAAATTGTTCGCCAGCGTGTAAAGCGAAACGGCATACTGCAATAAAAAGCCCTCAATGCCGAAAAGGCACAGCATGCGCAGTTTCGGATCAGACTGCAGCGATTTGACCGGATGAAATGTAAATTTACCCATAGATGTTCTCCTCTGAGAAAAATAAGCGGCGCACCGAATACACGCGCCCTATCCATTATAAACGAAAACCGGGCAAAGACAAGCCTTACCCGGAATTTTCATCGTTTTATTTTTTGTAAACGCATTTGCCGCCCAAATACGTCGCCTCGGCTTCAATACGGTGCAGCGTGTTGGCGTCCGCCTTGAACGGATCTTCGGAAAGCACCACAAAGTCCGCAAGCTGTCCGTTTGCAATCTCGCCCTTTTTGCCTTCCTCAAATGACGCCACCGCGCCGCTTTTTGTAAACGAGTCGATGGCCTCCCGTACCGTCAGCGCTTCCTCCGGGCGATACGGTGCGTCCGTTGAGCCAATGCTTCGCCGCGTCACCGCGCACTCCATGCCGCGCATCACGTTCGGCTCCTCTACCGGCGCGTCCGAGCCGTTCGAGAACGGAATGCGCGCGTTCAGAAGCGTCTTAGCCGGGTAACTCGTGCCCGCCAATTCATCGCCCACACGCTCGCGCACAATGTGCGTATCGTAGTCGAGGAAGATCGACTGCAAATTCACGCGCAGTTTTAATTTCTTCATGCGCTCAATCTGGTCACGCCGCACAATCTGGCAGTGCACGATGCCATGTCGGTGGTCGTCGCGCGGGTGCTCATGAAGCGCCTTTTCGTAAGCGTCCAATACGTTGTCGAGCGCCCCGTCGCCGATGGCGTGTACCGCAACGGAAAGTCCCTTTTCGTTCGCAAGCGAGATAAGCCCGTTCAATTCCGCATTCGTGTATAGCGGAATGCCGCGTGCGTTCTCATCGTCTGCATACGGGCGGCTTAAACACGCTGTGCGTGCGCCGAGCGAGCCGTCCGAGATGATCTTCAGCGGTCCCGCGCGGAACATATCGTCTTCAAAATACGCATCGCCGCTTTCTATATAAGCAGAAAGCGCCTCTACGTTCGTAAACTGTGCCTGCTCATTCACGCGCACCGTCATCAGCCCCGGCGTTCTCAAAAGCTTCTGCACCGTCTCATACGGCACACCGGGGAACGTCTCGTAGTCGTCGCTTTGGCAAGAGGTGATGCCGTAACGGTTCAGCCGCTTGCAGGAGGCGCGCAGCATTGCACACAGCTGCGCCTCATCCGGCTCCGGAATGCCCGCGTACACCACCGCTACGGCGTTTTCAAAAAATTGCCCGTTCGGCTCGCCGTTTTCATCTAAAGCAAAGCTGCCGCCCGCCACCTGCGGCGTGTCCTTCGTAATGCCCAACACTTCCAGCGCCTTCGAGTTCACTACGCAGATGTGTCCGCACGCCCGCGTAATGCAGATCGGGTGCTCGGTCGAGACAGAATCCAAATCCCACCGCGTCGGAAAGCGGCGCTCGTCTGCAAAATAATCGTGGTTAAAGCCGCGCCCCTGCACCCACGTGCCGGGTGTTACGCCCATTTCCTTTATATAGGTGCGCAGACAGTCGAGCATCTCCTTTAAAGACGTCGTGTGCGCGCCGAGGTTCGCCATTGTCAGCACATTGCCGAGGTTCAGCACATGCATGTGTGAGTCATTAAACCCCGCGCAGACGAATTTTCCGCCTAAATCGACTACTTCATCTGCCGTGGCTTTATCCGTTTCGCCCACAAAGCAGAATTTCCCGTTTTCCACCGCAAAATCCGTCACAAAGCCGTTTCCCGTGTAAACCGTGCCGTTTTTATAAACCGTCCGCATATTGTCTCCCCGTTTCCATCTGTTTTCTCCAGTATAAAGCAAGGGGAAAGCCCCTGTCAAGCTGAAAAAGCCCGGCTTTCCCCGCGCGCCGTTCCATCTTGTCTTTATTCGTAAAGAGAAAAATAGCGCACGGCATAATGAAATTCCATACGGCTTACCAAAATATCAAAAGTGAAATAGCAGATATGTCAATATAACATTTTACAATTCGATTTAATGTGCGTATAATACAGATGCTTCCAAATACAGTTTACAAAAAAGTAACAGGATATTTGGTCAATGTCAACAAAAACGTGTGTTCTTGTGACCGTGTCTTGTTGCTGCTGTTCACAGCGGCGAAAGATGCGGTCGTGTGCCCTTTTGGGGCGCAGCGCTGAAGGGGGAATTTTTTGCCCGGTGATATTGAAATGGAAGGTAAAATTTTGAGAAAGAAAGGGAAAAACAATGAAAGCAAAGAAAACAAAGCTGGCTTTGTGGATCTGCGCTATTGTGGTGCTGCTTGTCGCAAGCATTCTGGTTCCTTCGGTGCAGAAGACCGAAACGATTCAGGTGACCATGCGTGACGCGGTTCTGCATGAGACGAACAAAATCAGCCTCTTCGGCATCAAAGATGTCAACCCGGCGCTGATCTCCGCCATGGTGGTCTCGGGCATCTTGCTGGTGTTTGCGGTCATCGTGCGCATTTTCGTCATTCCGCGCTTTAAGATGGTGCCCGGAAAGTTCCAGATGCTCCTTGAGCAGGCGGTAGACCTGTTCGACGGCATGGCTAAGTCCAACAGCCCGGGGCGCAGCGGCTTCCTCGGTGCGTACATCTTCACGGCCGGCGCGTACATTTTCATCGGCACGCTCTTTGAGCTGTTCGGCATTCAGGCTATCACAACGGAGGGTTCGCCCATCACGCTTCCGGCGCCGCTGTCCGATGTCAACGCCGCCATCGCCATGGGCTGCTTCTCGTACCTCGTCATTCTGGGCGGCGGTATCGCGTATAACGGCTTCAAAGGCGTGGGCAGCACTTTAAAGGAGTTCTCGCTGCCGATTTCCATGAGCTTCCGTCTGTTCGGCGCGCTTTTAAGCGGCCTGCTCGTTACGGAGCTTGTGTATTATTATGTAAATCTGAGCTTTGTGCTGCCGGTCATCGTGGGCGTTATGTTCACGCTGCTGCACGCGCTCATTCAGGCATATGTTTTGACGATGCTCGTCGCGCTCTATTTCGGCGAGGTTTCCGAGAAGCAGGAACCGAAAAAGAAAAAAGTAAAAGCAGAAGCTGAAAATTAACCTACGGAGGGAAAATATCATGAACGCAAAACAGAGAAAGTTAAAGAAGCTTGCCATCATTCTGCTGGCAGTCATCGCCATCCTCGCCATCTCCATTCCGGTATTCGCCGCAACAAACGGTGATGCCGCAACCACTACGGCAACAGCCGAAACCGCAGTAGAAGCTGCAGCCACCACCGCAGACAGCGCAACTGGCCTTAAGGCACTTGCTTCCGCTATTGCAGTCGGTATTGCAGCCGCCGGCGGTGCAGTCGGTATGGGCCTTTCTGCAGGTAAGGCTGTTGAGGGCATCGCACGTCAGCCGGAGGCTGAAAGCAAGATCCGTACCACCCTCATGCTCGGCCTCGTCTTTATCGAGACGGCTATCATTTATGCCTTGCTCGTTGTTATCCTCATCATCTTCGTCCTGTAAAGGAGAGTGCAGATCGTGAACATCCCACTGAATATTGATTGGCAGCAGATTTTGCTGCATGTACTGAATTTCGTCATTTTGTTCGGCGGCCTGTATTTCCTTTTGTACAAGCCGGTCAAGAACTTCATGGCAAAGCGCGAAGCGCATTATGCCGAAATGGCACAGAAGGCCCAAAGTGAACTCGATTCCGCCGAAAAGATCAAGGCGGATTATCAGGAGCAGCTCAAGTCCGTTGAGGGCGAGATCAGCGCAAAGAGAACCGAAGCGCAGAAAGAGCTCGACCGCAGCGTACAGCAGCAGCTTTCCGATGCCCATGCACAGGCGGATAAGATCGTCGCCGATGCGCAGAAGGATGCCGCCCGTGTACATGATAAGATGATCGCAGACGCACAGAAGGAGCTTACCGAGCTCGCTATGGAAGCGACCAAGAAGCTTGTTTATAAAGATGGCGATCCGTATGACGCGTTCCTCGATCAGGCAGAGAGGGGAGAGCCGAATGCGTAATGCAGATGAAAAGGCTGTAGCCGTTCTCCGCGGCAGCCGCCGCCCGGATGCCGAACAGGAAAAGCGCTTTGCGGAATTCCTGCTGCGTACCTATGGCTGTGAGATTCCGCTCACCTTTGAAGAAGATAAAATGCTGAACGGCTTCACACTTACCGTCGGCACCGATGTGTACGATTGGAGCCTCAAAAGCCGTCTGCGCCAGTTTGAAGAAAAGCTAAAGGCGTTAAAGTCCGGCAGCGATTCCGTCATTCCGCTGATGAAGGAAGCCGTTGAAGATTTTACCCCGTCCGCAGAAGCGGAAGAGACCGGTACGGTTCTCACCGTTGGCGATGAGATCGCCGTTGTCAGCGGCCTTGAGCATGCCGCCTACGGCGAGATTCTCCTGTTCTCCTCCGGCGTTAAGGGCATGGTGCAGGACCTGCGCCGCAATGAGATCGGCTGCGTCCTCTTTGGCGACGATGCCGAGATCACCGAGGGCAGCCTTGTGCGCAGAAGCGGCAAGACCGCCGGTATCCCGGTCGGCGACGGCTTCCTCGGCCGTGTTGTCGATGCACTCGGTACGCCGATCGACGGCAAGGGTGACATCAGCGCCGAGGGCTACCGCCCCATCGAGTGCCCCGCACCGGGCATCATCGACCGCCAGCCGGTCAACGCGCCTATGGAAACCGGTCTTCTCGCCATCGATTCCATGTTCCCGATTGGCCGCGGCCAGCGTGAGCTTATCATCGGCGACCGCCAGACCGGTAAAACCGCCGTCGCGCTCGATACCATTTTGAACCAGAAGGGCAAGAACGTCGTTTGCATCTATGTCGCCATCGGTCAGAAGTCCAGCTCCGTTGCACAGCTTGTGGAGACCTTAAAGCGCCGCGGCGCCATGGATTACACCATCGTCGTCAACGCATCTGCCAGTGACCCGGCTTCCTTGCAATACATCGCACCGTATGCCGGCTGCGCACTCGGTGAGCACTTCATGTATCAGGGCAGAGATGTCCTCATCGTGTACGATGACCTTTCAAAGCACGCCATTGCGTACCGTGCACTGAGCCTGCTTTTGGAGCGTTCCCCGGGTCGTGAAGCGTATCCGGGTGACGTTTTCTACCTGCATTCCCGTTTGTTGGAGCGTTCCGCGCATCTTTCCGATGCACTCGGCGGCGGCAGCATGACGGCATTGCCGATTGTTGAAACGCAGGCGGGCGACGTTTCCGCTTACATTCCGACGAACATTATTTCCATCACAGACGGTCAGATCTTCCTTGAGAGCGACCTGTTCTTCTCCGGCCAGCGTCCGGCTGTCAACGTCGGTCTTTCGGTTTCCCGTGTCGGCGGCGACGCCCAGACAAAGGCCATGAAAAAGGCAGCGGGCGGCATCCGTCTGGACCTTGCCCAGTACCGCGAAATGGAAGTCTTCACCCAGTTCTCCAGCGACCTCGACGAGACCACAAAGCGTCAGCTCACCTACGGTCAGAGCCTTATGCGTCTGCTGCGTCAGCCGCAGTACCATCCGATGAGCCAGCACGATCAGGTCATCACGCTTGTCTCCGCTCTGCACCACGTCATGCAGGACGTCCCGCTTGACGATATGGGTCGTTTCCACACGGAGCTCATCAAGTACGCCGAGAAGAATATGAGCGATGTCTGCCGCCGTGTCGATACCACCGGTCAGCTTTCCGACCCCGACCGCGAAGAGATTTTGAAAGTCGCGAAGGAATTCCTCGAAAAGTACAAGGCGGAAAACCCGCAGAACGCGTAAGCGCTCGGAAAGGCGGTTTTCGCTATGGCTAATACAAAAGAGATTAAAACCAGAATTGAAAGCGTTAAGGATACGCGTAAAATCACGAACGCCATGTACCTTATCGCTTCCACAAAGCTGCGCAAAGCACGCAACGATCTGGACCGCACGCGCCCGTATTTCGAGGCGCTGCGCACGGAGATCAAGCGTATTTTCCGTACCCAGAACGACGTGGACAGCCGCTATTTCTATCCCCCCGAGGGCGAGCCGCCGCTGGAGGGCACCTACGCGTGTCTTGTCATCACGGCGGATAAGGGCCTCGCGGGCGCATACAACCAGAACGTCATCAAGGAAGCTATGCACATGCTCGATGAGCATCCCGACACGAAGCTCTACGTTGTAGGCGAATATGGCCGCCACTTCTTTACGCAGCACAATATCCCCATGGAGCACAGCTTCCTCTATACGGCACAGAACCCTACCATGCAGCGCGCGAGAGAAATTTGCGACATCCTGCTCGAGGGCTACGACCGCGGGGATTTTAAGAAGATTTTTGTCATTTATACCGATATGGAGAACAGCCTCACGTCCTCTGCACACTGCACGCGTCTGCTGCCGTTCCACCGCGCCTATTTCCAGACGGATACGGTGGAAAAGGCGGTCACCACGCCGTTCGAGTTTGTACCCTCCGTGCAGGCGGTTCTCAACAACATCATGCAAAGCTACGTTTCGGGCTTTATTTACAGTGCCCTCATCGATAGCTTCTGCAGCGAGCAGAATGCCCGCATGACGGCGATGGATTCCGCCAACAGCAACGCGGAAAAGCTCCTCGCAGAGCTTTCCTTGCAGTATAACCGCGTGCGTCAGGCTGCCATCACGCAGGAGATCACTGAGGTCTCCGCCGGTGCGAAGGCACAGCGTCAAAAACACAGGAAGGAAGCGTGAACAACGTGAATACAGGTAAGATCGTACAGATCTCCGGCCCGGTCATCGACGTACAGTTCGAGTCCGGCGTTCTGCCGAAAATCAGAGAAGCCCTTTCGCTTACCGTGGACGGACGGCGGTATGTGATGGAGGTTGCCCAGCATGTGGGTGACAACACGGTCCGCTGCGTCATGCTTTCCGGCAGTGAGGGCCTTTCCCGCGGTATGCAGGTTGAGGCTCCGGGCAAAACCATCGAAGTGCCGGTGGGCGAAAACACGCTCGGCCGCATGTTCAACGTGCTCGGCGATCCCATCGACGGCGGCGAAGCCGTTCCCGCAACCGAGCCGCACAAAAGCATTTACAGAAAAGCTCCGTCGTTTGACGAGCAGAACCCGGCCGTCGAAATTCTCGAGACCGGCATCAAGGTCATCGATCTTCTGGAGCCGTACCCGAAGGGCGGCAAAATCGGTCTGTTCGGCGGCGCAGGCGTCGGCAAGACCGTCCTTATCCAGGAGCTCATCCACAACGTCGCCATGGAGCACGGCGGTTACTCCGTGTTTACCGGCGTCGGCGAGCGCAGCCGTGAGGGCAACGACCTCTGGCGTGAAATGCGTGAAAGCGGCGTCGGCGATAAAACGGCGCTCGTCTTCGGCCAGATGAACGAGTCCCCGGGCGTGCGTATGCGTGTCGCCCTCTCCGGCCTCACCATGGCAGAGCATTTCCGTGACGAAGAGCACAAGGACGTCCTGCTCTTCATCGATAACATCTTCCGTTTCGTGCAGGCAGGCAGTGAGGTTTCCACGCTTCTCGGCCGTATGCCTTCCGCCGTCGGTTATCAGCCGACCCTCGCAAACGAAATGGGCGAGCTGCAGGAGCGCATCACCTCCACAAAAGACGGCTCCGTCACCTCGGTTCAGGCCGTTTACGTGCCTGCCGATGACCTTACCGACCCGGCCCCGGCCACAACGTTCGCCCACCTCGACGCTACGACCGTTTTGAGCCGTAAGATCGCCGAGCAGGGTATTTACCCCGCTGTCGATCCGCTGGAGTCCACCTCCCGTATCCTCGAAGCCGATGTTGTCGGCGAGGAGCACTACCGCATCGCGCGTGAAGTGCAGGAGACCCTCCAGAAGTACAGCGAACTGCAGGACATCATCGCCATCCTCGGTATGGACGAGCTTAGCGACGAAGACCAGCTCACTGTGCAGCGCGCGAGAAAGATCCAGCGTTTCCTCTCGCAGCCGATGCACGTCGCAGAAAAGTTCTCCAGCGTGCCGGGCGTTTACGTCCCGCTCAAAGAGACGCTGCGCGGCTTCAAGGCCATCGTAGACGGCGAAATGGACCAGTACCCCGAGGCGGCGTTCTATAACGTAGGTACGCTCGAGGACGTCATCGCGAAAGCGAAGCAGTTAGAGGCGGAGGCGATCTGATGCGTACATTTCAGATGCACCTGCTTGAAGCCGATAAGGTCTTTTTCGAGGGCGAGTGCGAGTCGCTTGCTGTGCCCACAACGGTCGGCCAGTACGGCATTCTGGCGGGTCACAGCAATATGATCTCCGCCGTCGTGCCGGGCGTGCTCTCTTACCGCGCACCGGGTAAGGAGTGGCGCACCGCTGCCGTTTCCGAGGGCATGGTGAAGGTCGAGGGCAACGATGTCCTCGTGCTTGTAGACTCCGCCGAGTACCCGGAAGAGATCGATGCCAAACGTGCACAGCGCGCCGCCGATGAGGCGAAGGAGGCCATCCTCCAAAAGCGCAGCGTGCGCGAATACCGCACCGCGCAGGCGAACCTTGCCCGCGCCATCAACCGCCTGCGCGTCAAGAAAAACGCGAGATAAGGCGGCAAAACCACACCGAATTTCCAAATATGCAAAAAGCGTTCCGAGCATTCGGGGCGCTTTTTGCATATTTCACACAAAGGGTTTGCTTTTTTCATGAACTTTCGAAATTTCGCAAAAACTGCGGTACAAAACGGCGGAATGTGCTATAATGAACGCGAATACCGGCGGAAAAGTACGCCGGAAAGTTGTATTGAAATTCAGTTTAAAGGAGTCAAAAGCATGATCAAAGTCGGTTTTATCGATTACTATTTAGACGAGTGGCACGCCAATAACTACGTTCACATGCTGCACGATTACTCAAACGGCGAGGTAGAAGCCGTGTACGCCTGGGCTGAAATCGACAGCCCCGAGGGCGGCCTCACAACGGACGCATGGTGCGAAAAATACGGTCTCACCCGCATGATGACGCAGGAGGAGCTCATCGAAAAGAGTGACGTTCTGCTCGTGCTCGCCCCACGCGACCCGAAAAAGCACGAAGAACTCGCAAACCTCGCGCTGCGCTCCGGCAAGCGCTGCTATGTGGATAAAACCTTCGCGCCGGATCACTTCGCTGCAAAGCGTATGCTCGATCTTGCCGAACAGAGCGGCACGCCGTGCTGGTCGTCTTCCGCGCTGCGTTTTGCGGAGGAGTATCAGTCAGCGGATAAAACGAACATCAAGGGTGTCAATGCATGGGGTCCGAACGGTTTTGAGGATTACGCCATCCACCAGCTGGAGCCGATTTTCATGATGATGCAGGCTCCCGCGACGGAAGTCATGCACCTGACAAACGACGAGGTGTACACCGGCGTTCTGCGCTTTGCGGACGGCCGCACCGCAACGCTTTCCGGCTATGCAAAGGGCTCGCCGTTCATGATGAACATTGCGCGCTCCACGGAAAATTCCGTACTGGAAATTTGCTCCGATTACTTCCGCCACTTCATTGAGGCGCTCGTCGAGTTCTTCAAAAACGGCACCATCCCTGCCCCGCACAGCGAGACGCTCTCCATCATCAGCGCCTGGGGCGCCCTTATGGAAGCCGAAAAGACCCCCGGCATCTGGGTCAAAGTCCCAAAGGACTGAGTTTGTCGCTCCAAAAGCGCGGCTATGCGGCCATTAAAGAACAGCAAGTAGAGCGTTACGGCGTCTGGCTCACGAATTTTGTTATGATAAAAACGATATAAAAAAGATAGTCTTTCTAAGCAAAACAAACGCTTTGGAAGACTATCTTTTTCTATGCGTGCGAAAATGTACGTTTATTTCTTCGGTTTCGGCGCGGCGGGGTCGGTGAGTTCGGGGAGCGCGCCGCCGGAGACCGCCCAGAAATATAAACTTGCGATGCTGCAATACGGCGAAAAACGTTTGCGGTACCGCTCGAACCGTGCGCGGTCGATCTCCTTGTGGCGGTAGACCATGCGCATGCCGCGCAAAATGGCGAGGTCGCCGTAGCTGAACACATTCGGGCGCTGCAGGCAGAATAAAAGCAGCATTTCCGCTGTCCACACGCCGATGCCCTTGAGCGCGCTGAGCTCGAGGATGACCTCTTCATCCGGCTTTTCGACGATGCTGATTAAATCAAATTCGCCCGTATGCACCTTTTTCGCGAAGTCCGTGATGTATTCCGCCTTGCGGAACGAAATGCCGAGTGACTGCAAATTTGCTTCTCCATAGCCCAAAACGTGTTCGGCATCGACCGTGCCGAGGGCGTTCTGCACGCGCGCCCAAACGGTTGCCTGCGCCTTTGTGGAAATCTGTTGCCCCACGATGTGGTGTACCACGGCGGAAAAAAGGTCGTCGTCCACGGCGCGCTCAATGTGCCCCACGCGGTTGATGACCGCCGAGAGCTTCTTGTCCTTTTTCCGTAAATAAGCGAGCTCTTTTTCGCCGTACGGAAAGTACTTTACGTCATCCATCAATCGATCTCTCCCGGAGTGCGCGATTTGATCATCGCTTCCAGCTTTTGCAGCTCGGTAATCTCTTGCGGGGTCAGCTTTTCCGGGTAGCCGGTCTCGAGCTTTTCGAGCATGGAGCGCATTTTGTAGGCTTCGGCGGGCTGACGCAGAATTTCGCGCTCGCTTTTAATCTGTTCCCGCGCGGCGACTTCGTCGATGATCTGCTGCATGTAGCGGTATAAGTTGCTCCGTTCTGTATAATCGGCGGGCGCGTAGAAATTTAATCGGTTGTCGTTATACAGCTTGTATACTTTGGCGCGGTTATTTTTCTCCGGGTCGTATACGCCGACGGAGTAGCCGCCTTTGCTTTTCACGAGCCGCATGCACGGAATGTCCGTGGCGCTGTCGCCGATATAGACGATGTTCTCATACGGAATGCGCAGGTTTTCCTCGGGCATGCTGTCGTTTACGCGCTCGTCGTACTCCTCCAAAAAGCCCTTTGCAATGCGGAAAATGAACTGCGTCTTGTTCGTGTAATTGATGGCCTGCGCGGGCCACTCCGCTACGCCGTCCGTGGTGTAGAGGTAGGAGGAGGCGTAAATGCGTTTGAAATTCTTCGCGATGGCGCTGCCCTCGATGATTTCTTTAAGACCCGAAGAAATGATGTAGTGTTCAAGCTCGATGCCGCGCTGCGCAGCATACGCTGTCGTGCGCGCGAACCAATCCGTAACGCCGCGGTACAGCTCCACCTGCGCACCGATGGCCCGAAAATACTCGCGTTTTAAGGATTTTCCGAGAAAGCGTGAATAGCGAACAAGCATGAACATCCACGAAAGGTTGCTTTCCATGCTGTTTTCCCGCGCGAATGCGTCCGTTTCCGCCCAGAATTTGTCTTTGTCAATGCCAAAAGACGGGATGAGCGTGAACGTCTGCATGTCGTCCGGGGAAAGTGTTTTGTCAAAATCGTAGCAGATCGCCATGCGCGGCCTGTTCTCCGTCATGCTGCCGCCCCCTTTCTGTATCTCATTATAGCTAAAAACGTTTGTTCTGTAAAGAGGTTTTGCGAAAGTTGTCCGCCGATGTCCTATACTGTCCTGCAATGTCCGGTTTTAACGGCAAAAGAACGCCCTCATCCGCCGCTTTTCGCAGCCGGTGAAAGCGCTTTTCGAGCTGTTCCGCCGTTTTGATGCCCGGCGCATCTTTGGCTTTATTCGCAGACTGGGGGGGCATGTCACGTCCAAAAGTCAAGTGTTACGATTTGCGTTCTACCCACGCCCTCCGGGTGGAGGGCGACTCCAAAATTTGTAAAGCTTCGCGGTGCTTGGCAGCATTTCTATCCACGCCCTCCGGGTGGAGGGCGACGGATGCCCGCCCGAAAAGTGCGATAAGAAACGGAATTTCTATCCACGCCCTCCGGGTGGAGGGCGACCGCCGCGGCAGGGTGCTCAGAAGCCGACAAGGTATTTCTATCCACGCCCTCCGGGTGGAGGGCGACCGAGCTGTAAAATCTCCGCCGTTGTCAGCTCGGAAATTTCTATCCACGCCCTCCGGGTGGAGGGCGACCGCCGAACGCATTGTAGATACCCTCGTCAAAGAGAATTTCTATCCACGCCCTCCGGGTGGAGGGCGACCCGAGGTTTTCGCGCTTTTTCAGCGTCGCACCGGATTTATTTCTATCCACGCCCTCCGGGTGGAGGGCGACGGAAGACATCGAAATCCGTGCCAGAGCGGACGAATTTCTATCCACGCCCTCCGGGTGGAGGGCGACTAAAGCTCATCTCTCCGACGTGCAAAACGGCCGTATTTCTATCCACGCCCTCCGGGTGGAGGGCGACTTCCGTTGCTGAAAGATATAAAATACCGATAGAGATTTCTATCCACGCCCTCCGGGTGGAGGGCGACAAATACCGCAGCTGGCGCGACGCTGTGCGCGTGTATATTTCTATCCACGCCCTCCGGGTGGAGGGCGACTTAATCGCTAATGATATAATATGAGCAGTTAAAGATTTCTATCCACGCCCTCCGGGTGGAGGGCGACGCGAGCTTGTCGAGGTAGACACATGAGAGCAAAAATTTCTATCCACGCCCTCCGGGTGGAGGGCGACAGAGGATACCGCCCTTTGCCAGATACGGTATACTCGATTTCTATCCACGCCCTCCGGGTGGAGGGCGACGAGAAAAGCGAGAGGCTGCTGCAAAACCGACACCAGCTATTTCTATCCACGCCCTCCGGGTGGAGGGCGACCTTAAACGGTTTTGCTTACAGAGATGACGCGCAGATTGTATTTCTATCCACGCCCTCCGGGTGGAGGGCGACTACTTTTGCCCCGCGCGAAAACACGCAGGTGCAGGCAATTTCTATCCACGCCCTCCGGGTGGAGGGCGACATTGGATACATACGCAGAGGCAAGCACCGGCAAGCCCATTTCTATCCACGCCCTCCGGGTGGAGGGCGACCCCTTTTTAAGGAGGACGAAATGGACAAAAAACATTTCTATCCACGCCCTCCGGGTGGAGGGCGACGCCGCAGCTCGTGACGAGTATTTTGAAAAGACAGGTATATTTCTATCCACGCCCTCCGGGTGGAGGGCGACCGGTGTTGGATAGAAACAACTATGTTTTCTTTTTATTTCTATCCACGCCCTCCGGGTGGAGGGCGACACCGCACTTGCAGGCGTGCTGAGCGTGCTGACGAGCGTAATTTCTATCCACGCCCTCCGGGTGGAGGGCGACCGCAAACTGCTGCTGCACCTGCTTTTCGGCGTTTTTTAATTTCTATCCACGCCCTCCGGGTGGAGGGCGACTCCGAGCAGATAGCCATTTAAGCGCCACTCCTATGATTTCTATCCACGCCCTCCGGGTGGAGGGCGACGGCGTACACCTCAACCTCTTTGCCAATCATAGGCGTATTTCTATCCACGCCCTCCGGGTGGAGGGCGACTTTGGGTATCGGGGATTTTCACCGCGACGCCTGATTTCTATCCACGCCCTCCGGGTGGAGGGCGACTGTATACAGCAATACCGTGCAAGTCTTGTGGGAGATTTCTATCCACGCCCTCCGGGTGGAGGGCGACCATTACCGTCACCGTCCTTTCGTTCACCGTAGGAGCAATTTCTATCCACGCCCTCCGGGTGGAGGGCGACGTGGCGAACGATCAATATGTACGCGGGATTATGACCGATTTCTATCCACGCCCTCCGGGTGGAGGGCGACAGGCGAAGAGATCAAGGCGTGGTTGGCCGGTTTTAACATTTCTATCCACGCCCTCCGGGTGGAGGGCGACAGCTCGAGGATCGCCGGAAGCACCTCGTAAATCATTTCTATCCACGCCCTCCGGGTGGAGGGCGACCGCGGACAACCTCTGCTTGTCATGCTTATTGCAAAAGATTTCTATCCACGCCCTCCGGGTGGAGGGCGACAGCCGTTATTGCTCGCGCCCCATCCCTCATGATTATTTCTATCCACGCCCTCCGGGTGGAGGGCGACGCCGAAGCCCTAAACCCCACCTCCTTTCCGTCAATCTATTTCTATCCACGCCCTCCGGGTGGAGGGCGACTGCTTTTTCAAAATTTTTTTAAAAAATCTTGATTTAATTTCTATCCACGCCCTCCGGGTGGAGGGCGACTTCAATTGGTAACGTAACAATCAACATCGACGGGGCATTTCTATCCACGCCCTCCGGGTGGAGGGCGACAAAGACAAGCGCAAAAACAAAGAAAGTGGAGGTAATTTCTATCCACGCCCTCCGGGTGGAGGGCGACCTACAAACTGTACTTTAACACCAACGTACTGCCGATTTCTATCCACGCCCTCCGGGTGGAGGGCGACCCGCGATGGACGTGGTATGCGTGACGGTTATAGCCGCATTTCTATCCACGCCCTCCGGGTGGAGGGCGACCTGTGGAGTTGATGACGGAACAGAATGCGTATGGTGATTTCTATCCACGCCCTCCGGGTGGAGGGCGACCTCCATCTACCGCGGCAAAAATCTTGGTACGAGTGTATTTCTATCCACGCCCTCCGGGTGGAGGGCGACGAATCTCGTCGCAAATTGCAATGTTGCAGTTGAGGATTTCTATCCACGCCCTCCGGGTGGAGGGCGACGGATGATCTTATTTTGCTGATCTCTGAAAGCTATCATTTCTATCCACGCCCTCCGGGTGGAGGGCGACCCTTGATTCGATCCGCCATCTACTCACCCTTTCGATTTCTATCCACGCCCTCCGGGTGGAGGGCGACTACAATTTTGCCATTGTCTACGGCACCGGCGGTGCATTTCTATCCACGCCCTCCGGGTGGAGGGCGACGATCTCATCGCCGCGCCGTGCTTTGCGTGTGTTATTTCTATCCACGCCCTCCGGGTGGAGGGCGACGGGCGTGGGCGAAAAAAGTGACGGAAGCTATATCGATTTCTATCCACGCCCTCCGGGTGGAGGGCGACCTCGCGGCTCAGTCCCAACTCCGCGCAGCGGAGCATATTTCTATCCACGCCCTCCGGGTGGAGGGCGACAGGTTTAAACGTGTCGGATACTTTTCCGGCAGTCGTCATTTCTATCCACGCCCTCCGGGTGGAGGGCGACTCGCGGGTACGACAACGGCGTCGTGATTAGCTACGGATTTCTATCCACGCCCTCCGGGTGGAGGGCGACAGCTCAAGGTCTCGACCGCGATTGTGCGCAAGCTATTTCTATCCACGCCCTCCGGGTGGAGGGCGACGCACCTTACGGCAATATTTTAGCCGCTGCCCAAATTTCTATCCACGCCCTCCGGGTGGAGGGCGACCCTGCACAGCGTTACCGTGCATGGCTTGCCGAACCCATTTCTATCCACGCCCTCCGGGTGGAGGGCGACGGTTTAAACGTGTCGGATACTTTTCCGGCAGTCGTCATTTCTATCCACGCCCTCCGGGTGGAGGGCGACACCGGCAGGGGCACAAGATGCTCGTGGCGGGCCCCAGTAAGGATTTCTATCCACGCCCTCCGGGTGGAGGGCGACTCCATGCGTCTCGGTGGAAATCCCCGATACCCAATTTCTATCCACGCCCTCCGGGTGGAGGGCGACGCGGGCGGTCTCGAACGACCATGTGCCCACGTGCTATTTCTATCCACGCCCTCCGGGTGGAGGGCGACCTCGAATCCGTCGAGCCAACCCTCCGGCGTGTCCGATTTCTATCCACGCCCTCCGGGTGGAGGGCGACCTGAGACCATATCAGCAGGAGGCAAGGCAGGCAGTTATTTCTATCCACGCCCTCCGGGTGGAGGGCGACCCTCGAGCGACAGATTTACGGCGCCCGGCACAGATTTCTATCCACGCCCTCCGGGTGGAGGGCGACAGCAAAAACGGACAAAGTTTTCGTCTGTTTTTGCGCAAAAGGGAGAAGAATTTGCCTCTTTAAGACGCGGAAAGAGAAAATTTGCCGGTGGCGTTTTAAAAAGGACAAATTTTGGGTTTTGATTTGGTGCGAAGGAAGCGGGAAAAGCGTGTGCGCTTTGGCTTCGCACTGCGGGTAATCAGATGAGCAGGACGGAATCCTGCGCGTAGGCGGGCTGTACGCCGATGTGCTCTACATTTTGCTTATATTGATTGCCGAGGCGGTAAAACCGCAGGCTGTCCGTTTCGGGCTCGATGAGCGCGGTGAGCTCTGCCTTCAGTGTAACATACTGCGCGGCGGTCAGCAAGCACTCGAAAACGGAGTTTTGTACGCGCTGCCCGTGGTCTACGCACTTTTTAGCGACTTTGCGGAGACGCTTTTTCCCGGCGGCGGTCTCCGTGTTGACGTCGTAGGTAATTAAGACCAGCATTTTGACCTCACTTCCAGAAAAACGGCGGATACGTTTCCAGATCGCCGCGCAGAGTGCGAGCGAGCAGGAGCGCCTGCACGTAGGGCACGAGCCCCCACGGAATCTTCTCTTTTAAAAACGGGTGCGTGATCTGCTCCTGCTTTTTGCTTTGCCATGCGCCGAGAAATGCGCGGCGACCGTCGTCCGTTAAAAGCACGGCACCGCTTTCCTGCTTTTGCAGGTGCTTTGCGGTGATGATCTTGCGGTTCACGCAGGAGAGCACAAAGCGGTCGGCATACACGGCGCGCAGCTCCTCCATGAGGTCGAGTGCGAGACTGCGGCGACCGGGTCTTGGACGGTGCAGGAAGCCGATGTACGGGTCGAGCCCGGCACTTTCGAGTGCGGCGGTGCAGTCGCGCGTGAGGAGTGTATAGGCGAACGAAAGCAAGGCGTTGATGTTATCGAGCGGTGGTCGGCGGCTACGCGAGGTAAACCGGAAGTCGCTTTGCTGCTGCAAAACGAGGTGGTTAAACACACCAAAATACAGCTTTGCGGCTTCGCCCTCTAAGCCGAGCAGCTGCGCGGGGTCTTCGCAGGAGGCAATGAGCGGCAAAGACTGTGCCATTTGTGCGGCGGCTGTTTTAAGCGCTTCCACGGGTACGCGCTGGGGGTGGTCACGCGTGGCGCGCTCCAAGACCCAGCGGGCGTTATAGACCTTGCCGAGGATGAACCCGCGGGCGTAGCGACAGCTTTGATAGGGATCATCGGACACACGATTCTGCGTTTGCCGCAGGAGGACATTGCCACGCTCTTCGCCGACGGTGCGTGCCAAAAACTGCCCGCGCGGGGAGAAAAACGCGATGTCCACACCGCGCTGCACGCAGGCACCCATCAAGGCGGGACTTGCGCCGGCGTAGGAGAAACAGAGAATGCCCTCGAGCGTGTGCAGCGGGAAGCGCGCGACTTCCTTTTGCTCGCGGCTGATGACGACGTTTTCGCCGTTTACGGAGAGATACGCGTCTTCGCTGAGCACGAACAGGGTGTTGAGCAGTTGTCTCACGGAGTATCCTCCTCGCTTTCAAAAATGTGGGCGCGCAGGTATGAGACGGGGTCTGCACGGCTGCACAGCACCGGCAGGCAAATCGATTTTAACGAGCAGGCGTTGCAGTGTTTGCCGGGTTTGACTTTTGGTGTGTAGCCGCGGGCGAAATAGCGGTTCATTTCGGCAGCGGTGTCTTCCGTTTTGCGGCGGAGTTCTTCCGTGAACGGGACGACCTCGCGGCGGCGCGTTTCTATGTAGTAGAGCGCACCCGCGGGAATATCACACACGAGCATTTCTTCAAGCGCCATGGCTTCGGCGCAGAGCTGCAAGCGGTCGGCATCGGTCTCTTTTTCGCGGCCGTGCTTGTACTCGATGGGGTAGGGCAGCCAAAATCCGGGCTGCCCCTCTAAAGAAATGCCGTTTTTGTCTTTATGAAACTCTACGACGTCGCACGCGCCGGAGAGGTTCAATTTACGGCTGAACACGCGCATGCCGCGCACGGTGAAAACGTTGTCGCGCTTTTCGGACAACGTTTCATCGTGGCAGCGGACGTGGTCGAGCTGCCCCTGTGCGGTGCGGGCATTTTCCTGCCACTGCTGCTCGATGTGGATGAGCGCCCACTGGCGGCGGCAGAACGCGAAGTGCTGGATGCCGGACATTAAAAGTCCGTCTTCATGCGCATCCATTTAGGAAAGACGTTCGCAGGTGACGCCTTCGGGCAGGTCTTCGGAAACGGTGACGGTGTAATCGGAGAATTTGCGCGGGACGGTTACGCCGTCGACTTTTTTAACCGTTACGGCATCGAACAGCTTATAGGAAGCGGCATTGCCAAGCTCGGACGCGTGCTTGAAGATGATGAGCTCGCGCACGGCCATTTTGCCGCGGGCGGCGCTGTGGTCGTTTTCAAACATATTGAGAATGGCCTGCCAGAGCATTTGAAGGTCTTCTTCGGAGAAGCCGGTCACGCGGCGGGCGAGGTTGGCGGAAACGAAGCCCTCTGCGCGGTAAAGGCCGTAGGGCACGACGTATTTGCGGCCCATTTCGGTGGTTTTGTTCTGGGCGTCGGATTCGGTGGTGATGGCAGTGCGGGTAATGGTGACCTCCTGCGGCACGATGGGGTCGATGGAGCGAGCAAAGCCGAGCTGCACCGGGCCGCGCACCTGACCGCAATTTAAAGCGCCCTTTACGAATGTTGTCATGACTGCGCCGAATGTGCGGATGTCGAAAAACTCGCTGCACATAAAGTCACGGAGCTTGAGGTCGATATCCGGGTCATTGCTGCGGAGCTTTGTCACAATCTTTTTGGCGTCCTTGCCTTTTTGGATTTCAGCAAGCTCTTCGCCGATGCCGAGCGCTTCGCCGGCTTCGAGGTCGCTGCGGTTGAGCGGCACCTGATCCTTAATGTAAATGCGCCAGCCGGACGCATCTTCCTTGACGTCCTGCACGTAGTTGCGGATCTTGCGCTTTAGGCACACATCGGTTATAATGCCGTTGCCGGTTTCCGGGTCTACACGCGGCATGTTGCCGGCATCGGGGTCGCCGTTGGGGTTGCCGTTTTCCACATCGAATAAGATCACGAAATCGTAGCGGTTTTGAATGGGTTCACGCATGGTTATGCCTCCTCTTTCTGTTCAGTGGTGTCTGTCTTTTTCTTAAAATATTCCTGACGCTGCTGGTAGTAGCCGAGCTGGAACGCGCCCTGTTCTGCGAGCATAAGCTGCTTTGGGAAGGTTTCGCCGAGCTTGTTCGAAAGTTCGCCGATGGATTTATCCAGTGCAATCCGCTGACCCTCGTTGAGCTTTGCGAGGTGCTTCTGCGCTAAATTGATGAGCGAGGGGAACACAAGGCTCGGCGTAGCGGAAGCGGAGTTAAAAAAGCGGTCTTTGATGGTGGTGTTGATGTTGGGGTTTGCGGCTTCCTGTGTGCGCTCCAAAACGGCGAACAGGCGGCCGAGATTGTAGGGAATATTGGTGCTTTCTTTGTTTACGGACACGGTCAAAACCTCCTTTGGGCAAAGCGGGTCTTCGTTTTTAGAATAATAAGCTTTTATGACGGACGCGCGCGCCCAGGTGACATCGTGCTCGGCGCGGATGCGCTGCACGGTGCCGTTTAGTAAAGTGGCGGGGTAGCGCGTATCGTTTAGAATGGAAGTGAGCAGATCGCCGGAAAGGCGCGGGAAGGATTTTTGCAGCTCTTCATCGGCTTTTTTCCAGTCTTTGGAAAAGCGGACGGCAGAGCGCGCGAGGGTGTAGGGCCAAAGCGTGTCGAATTTTTCGTAGGCCGGGCGGGTGATCTCCAAACGCTCGTAATGGGCGTTCACGTTTTTGGCGAGCTTTGTGAAGGTATCCTGCCAGAAAAAGCGAACGGAAAGACGCGCGGCGTTCGGCGCGAGCCCCAGAATGTAAAAGTGTGTATCGGGGCTGAGGTGCATGTCCTGTAGGTCGACTGTTCTGCCGGATACGAGTTTTTGAATTGCGCTTAAAATGTCGTTTTCACTCCAATCGGACTGCTCCTGCGGACCGAAAAGCATAGCTCCCGCAAATGCGGCGATGGCAGGATCGGCATTCTCCACCCAATATACGACGGTGACATCGCCGATGCGGCGGACATTATCACTGCGCAGCAGGTAGTTTAGCGCCTGCGTGTAGGCGGTCATGGCGTAGGTGCTGACGGGAGCGTTCTCGCCCTGCTCGTGCCCGTAGGAGCAGAAGGCATCGGCGTTGAACGAAACGAGCGATGCGCCGGAGCTTTGTGCGCCGCGCACGCCCTGAATATTGCCGTGCAGACGCGCGGCGGGGGCGAGCCTGCCGGTGACACTGCACCGAGTGGGCGTGTCGGAATCTGAAGCAGAATCATAGGCCTGCTGCCACGCGACGGCGATGTCAGAGTCGTTTGCCGCGGGCTTATTGTTATAATAAAAGATCAGATTGCCGCCCTTATAAATTTCCGAAAGATAGGGCTGCAAAGCGGGGTGCTCGACGGCAGAGGGGGAATTCCAGGTATCGAAAAACGCACGGACGGCTGCGGCAGCCTCACCGGGGGTATCTTTCAAAATTTCCAGATGCTTTTCGCGGCTGGCTTCAAAGCAAGCTTTGGTGCGCTCGGGCTTACCCTTGTCGTCCACGCCGAGCAGGTAGGAAGACGTATCACACAGAAAATTTGCCGCAACACCGGAAGAACGCTTGACCTGTGCGGGCACGGCGAGCTGCTGCGGCAGCATCTTTTTACCGTTTGGAGAGGGCTTTTGGAGGGGAGAAACATCGAAAAGGGAACCGTCCGAGTTTAGGTCTAGACGCCAGCTGACATTGACTTTGCTCCAGCCCGGGCGGTCGATCTCACCGCGGGCAAGGAGCGCTTCGTAATACTGAACTAAGGCTTGCAGGATCATCTGAACACCTCGCAGCCGGCCACCTGAATGACACCGTGCTCCATTTTGGCACGGAAATACAGGGGCGTGATATTTTGTGGGTCGGAATAATCGAAATCGTACAGCATAAAGCCGAGGTCGCGCGTCTCGTCAATCGTCGGGATCGGGCCACCCTCCCACTGCTTGAAGTGTGCGGGAAACTCGCGGCAGCCGAAGTACGGGGTGGAAAAGCACTGGCCTTTTCTCATGCGGCGTGTGACGATGTCCTGAAACTTGCCAGGGTTATCGCCGGGTGCGGCTTTTTCCGGCAGCATCTCGAACTCCGCTTCGATGACATAGTGTACGTTCGTCAGCACCATGGAGGCGCGCTGGACGATTTGTTTCGTCGTGACGAGGTACGGCTCATCTTCCTTGCCCTGCGCGATGCGCATGGCGGTGCTCCCGAGAATTTTGCTTTTTACCTCGTTGCGCCGAATGGTGGTAAACTCGATGGGGTTCAAAACGTAGATGCGGCGGATATGCCAGCGTATTCCGGGGTGATAATACAGACTTTCAACTATACCGCGCGCGGCGGACGGGGTGGGGACATCGTAGCTTACACGCTCGACTTTCATCTCTCCGCGTGTGAATAACGCATACGGGCCCCAGACTTCCAACTGAATCAATAAGATCAACTCCTTTCAAACTTCAACTAAGTTTTATTTGTTAATTTGATTATAATGCGAGGAAAAATAATTGTCAATAGGTTAAGTTGAGTTTTTCTTGCAAATTTTGAAAAGAACCGTATAATAGGAGAGTAAGGTCGGTTCAAACTTGAACTGTGGGTAGAAACAACTACGTTTTATTTGTATAGAGAGGTCGGTAAGGGTTTGCCTTACCGGCTTTTCTATTTTATATAAACAGAGCGGTTTCGGTTTGGTCGAGGGTGAGGCCGAGGGCACTATCGTAGCGGCGGGGATCGGCGAGAACATAGAGCGCGCCGCCGTCGATGCTCTGCACGGCGCCGGCTTCGCGCAGGGCAGCGAGCTGCTGCGGGTAGACGTTCACGCTGTACTGCCCGAGCTTTCTGAACAGGGTGCGGCTGCGTTCACCGCGATACAGCCGCTCAACGAGGGCATCGCCTTGGTCAATCGGGATATACACGGGCGTGGTGCAGTTTTCAATGACCCGTACCTTTTCCGCAACGGAGGCGAACGGGAGCATCTCGTTTTCGAACGCTATGAGAATCTTCTCACGGTCGAGATCTTCTTTGCCGTACAAATCGCGATAGAACTCAAAATACGCGCGGATTGCAGCTAACGAAGTGATGTCCTCCATGCGTTTTGAAATGTTCTTCATGGCTGCGGCGGGCTGGCGCATGTAGGGCGGCGGGGTGGTGTTCTGGACGGTGAAGACGGTCACGAGGCTTTCATCTAACGGGCGCTTGCCCTCGCGATTGCAGCGGCCGGCGGCTTGCAGGACGGAATCAAGCCCGGCTTCTTCGCGGTAAACGCGCGGGAAATCCACATCGACACCGGCTTCGATGAGCGAGGTGGAAACGACGCGGCAGGGCAGGCCGATTTTTAGGCGTTCGCGAATTTCCTTAATGCGCGCTTTGCGGTGGGCAGGGCACAGGTGCGTGGTGAGGCAGTACACGCCGTCTTTTGGCAGCGCCTGATAGATTTTCTGTGCGTCTGCGATGCGGTTGACGATGCAAAGCACCTGCGGCAGCGCGGTGAGCTCGGCGGTGAGCGATTCTGTGCTGTCAAATGTGTGCTGCGCGATTTTCGTGCGGCGGAAGGTCTCGAAATTTTCAGGGACATTGGGACAGATCTCTTTGATCGGCAGGTCGATTTTCAAATCGGCAAAAACACCGTCTAACGCGGGCTGTGTGGCGGTGCACAGGACGACAATGACGCCGTACTTTCGGGCAAGCTCGGCAAGCGCCGCCGTGAACGGCTTTAGATACGGCATGGGCAGCGTCTGCACTTCGTCTAAGATGAGCACACTGTTGGCGAGGTTGTGCAGCTTGCGGCAGCGGGCGGGTTTGCTCGCAAACAGGGACTCAAACAGCTGCACGGTGGTCGTGGCGATGACGGGGGCGTCCCAGTTTTCTGCGGCCAGCATTTTGCGGTACTCTGCGGGGTTCGGGCTTTCGGAAAAGAGATATTCCGCGCTGCTGTGGTGCTCAATGACGTTTTCCGTGCCGAAGATTTTTTCAAACGTATCGGCGTTTTGGTCGATGATGGACGTGTACGGCGCGGCGTAGATGACGCGGCTCATGCAGTTTTGCACGGCAGCGGTCAGCGCAAATGCCATGGCAGCGGTCGTTTTTCCGCCACCCGTCGGCACGGTAAGCGTATAAACACCCGGTGCGGCGGTGCTGCCGGAGGCCTTGCACGCATCCAAAATGGCGCAGCGCTTTCGGTTGAGCTCGGTTTTGGGCGGATACCACGGTGCGATGTACGTTTCCAAGCGGTCGAGCAGCGCAGGGAGCGCATCGTAGTTGCCGCGCGGGGCAAGTGCGCCGTCCATAAAGGTTTCGGTGTCGATGAAATCGGCATCAACAAGGCAAGAAAACAGCATGCGGATATAAAACGAGAGCCGAAACCCGGTGTTGAATTCTCGCATGTTAAAGGGCTTGACCGGCGGCAGAGTGACTTCGGTTTTCCAATCGTCATACGGTTCGAGGTCGCGTTTTAAGCGGCCAGAGAGGGTAGCGTCGTTTTTGGTATCAGCGCGGGAGCCGAAATTCGGTATGCCGCCGTGGTGGCCTGCGATGGCGAGCGCCAGATACCCGACACCGTGCGCGCAAGCTTCTTTTGCGCCGGCCGTGGAGTGGTCTACGCGCACGCCGCCGTCTAATCGACGCTGAAAGGCATCGCTATACTTGCCGATGTCGTGCAGTAAACCGAGCAGATAGCCGTCTTCCTCCGCGCCGAATGCGGCGGCAAACTGCTTTGCAAGCTCTGCCGTGCCGGTGAGGTGTTCGTATACGGTTTGCTCGCGGGAATGATCTTCACTTATATGTGCCAGCTTTTTCGCCATAAAATCACCTTTTCGTCTTTGTTAAGACCATCATAGCACGGGAAAAGTACAATGTAAATATGCTAAATTTGAAAATAAGTAAGGTGAGCGGAAAAGCGATAGGTGGGGGTGGGGGCGTCGAATGCGGCGGTATTCGCTTCATCTAAGAGCTTCATTTACAGCCCGAATTGCGCGCGGACTTTTTGGAGCCTTTCGGCGTTTTGGGGGCTGCTTATTTAAATAAATCAGCATCACTATTTAACTTTAAAAATTCAGTTAACCTATCTTGATTTACATTATACGAAATCATATTACCTTCTTCAAAAATATAAAATGGTCTATTTCCAATAATTTCAAATTTGCCATTCTCATAATAAATAGTATCTTCTTTGTAAATGTCAATGAATTTCTTTACCACTGACACCGAAAAAGTTTACCAGTGTTGACAACGAAATAGTTTACCACCCGGTAAACTTTGACACTGAATTT
>QWCE01000308.1_pt1 | contig 95423 bp, 72 predicted proteins | sample 1972531 | NCBI WGS metagenome assembly QWCE01 (sample SAMN09866716, study PRJNA288562) | Human gut metagenome isolate term4_stool, whole genome shotgun sequencing... | reverse complement strand
TCGTCGTATTTTGAATTGTACAATCAAATAGTTTACAGTTTATACAAGGACATAGTTTACACTTTTCATATTTAAACATCCCCACAAACCCTAATTTATCTAACTAACCTTAACCCACAATCAAAATTGAAAAAGTTTACTATACTAACAAAAAGGCTAGTTACTATTTAAGCAACTAGCCTTTAATTAGTTATAAAATTTAATTTGTACTATAAATCAACAGAATAAAATTCGAAAATCACTTTACTTCAAAGATAGCGAAAGAACTACCATAAGCAGTAACCTTATTATCCTTTACTTCTGTTTTGCCGATTTGGTATAGAGTTGAAGCAACATCAAAATCAAATGGTACAGTTTCGTCATTTGAAGATGGGTTTACAACAACAACAAACTTACCTCTCTTGTAGATGAAAGGATACTTTTCTTTCTCAGCATAAACAACTTCAAAGTCACCGTCATTGCCTAGGTCTTTGTTATTATGACGAAGTGCAATAACATCAGTTACAACCTTATAAATTGAGTCAGGGTCATTCTTCTGATTTTCAACAGTTGGTGCATCAGCGTTCTTATCAACTGGTAGATAACATTCATCAGCAGTTGAGAAACCTAGGTTCTTTTCACTATTCCACTGCATAGGTGTTCTTGAACCTGTACGAGAATAACCACCTTCCTTAGAAACAAGGTCACCTTGGTATCTCATACCAATTTCATCACCATAATATAGGAATGGTACACCCGGTAAAGTAAATAGAGTTGCAAAAGCAAGTCGGATTGTTTCTTTATCTGCATAGTGAGTCATTCTTGGCATATCGTGGTTATTAGTCATAAAGCTAATGTAACCGTTAGCTTTAGTTTTTTCATAGTTAGGAACATACTCATCCATAGCGGCAGTAATATCGCCCTTACCGTTTTTATGGAAGAATGCTTTGTTTTCGCCATCTTTTTCATATCTAAACAGACGGCTATAACCATTGCCGTAATGGTCAAGATAAAAGTCCATATGGAAACCGGCATTGTTGATTGCTCTTTCAGGGTTACACCATTCTGAAACCATAGCAACCTCAGGGTAATCCTTGTCTAGCATTTCTCTAACACCACGCCAAATCTTAGCAGTAGCGATTTTTTCATCATCATTCTTTACTAGAGAGTCAGCCATATCAACTCTGAAACCATCAGCACCCTTATCTAACCAAAATCTCATAACATCCTTAATTGCTTCTGCTGTAGCTAATGCATCAGGATGGTCATAAGGTAACTGCCACTCAGGGTGAGTTACTTCGTAGAAACCATAGTTAAGAGCAGGTTGGCTACTAAAGTAGTTAACCATATAGTTACCGTCACGCTCACATAAACCACACATCATTCTATATTCAGGTGGTGCATCCCATACTGACTTTGTAAAGATATATCTGTTTGTATATTCACTTTCCTTAGCTTTTTTACTTTCTAAGAACCAAGGATGTTGGTCACTTGTATGACCCGGAACTAGATCCAGCAAAACCTTAATACCCTTTTTGTGAGCCTCATCAAAAAGTCTTACCAAATCTTCATTTGTACCATATCTTGGAGCAACCTTCTTGTAATCTCTTACATCATAACCGGCATCCATAAACGGTGAATCGTAAACAGGGTTTAGCCAAATTGCGTTACAACCAAGACCCTTTACATAATCAAGTTTTTCAATAATACCCTGAATATCACCGATACCATCACCGTTAGTATCGTTAAAAGACTGAGGATAAATTTCGTAAAATACTGCGTCACTTAACCACTGTGGCATATTTCATCTTCCTTTCGTTAGTAAATTTTTGAAATTAATTTAGTGTTTTATTTACTGTAAACAATAATCAGTTGATAATGTCCTTAGTACCATTTATCATTTATATAAAGGAGGTAATAGTATGACTATTACAAAGATAAATAATACTTCATTTATGTTTGAATTTTTACAAGACGAACTTACCTTTAATACTGAGGACGATTTAATATATCACATTATGAACATTGTTGCAACTGTTGAAAAGTTAAACACAAAGCACTGTGCATTTGTGTTAGAGGCTGTTAAGTCAAGGAAAGGTTCAATCTTTCTCTTGACCATCAGATATGGCAGAAAAAGATTTAAAGTAAAAAGAAACCTTGACCACACCATATATTCTTTTGAAAATTGTGATGATTACTTAAATTGTATATTTACCTTACACAAATCTTCTTATTCATTATCAAGAAACCATAGTTACATAATGGATAACAAATACTACCTATGTTTTTCCAATTCATTTATCTCTAAAAAGACAAAACTCCTTGTGTGTCAATACGGGAAAAAATGTGAAAACAGTAATATTCTCTTAGCTAGGCTAAAGGAATACGGAAAATATATCGGTGAAAATTGTGTATAAAATATCAGTAAAAATCTTACTTACAAAGAGCTTTAAGGTTGTTAATTGCCTCAGTAGCTGAGTCAGCCTTAAATACTGCTGTACCTGCAACACAAACATCAACACCGGCATCATATGCCTGTTTAATAGTAGCCTCACCGATACCACCATCAACTTCGATAAGAAGTTCAGGATTTACCTTGTTAGCTTCTTCTCTGATTTCTTTAACCTTTGGTAGCATATCTGCCATAAATGACTGACCACCGAAACCGGGTTCAACTGTCATTACAAGAACCATAAATAAATCCTTTAGATAAGGGAAAACTTCTTCAGCCTTTGTATTAGGCTTAATTACAAGTCCGGGCTTTTTGCCACAAGCCTTAATTTTATCAATAGTTTCCTGTACATCACTGTCACTTTCAATATGGAAAGTAATAATATCAGCACCAGCATTTGCAAAGTCTTCAATATACTTTAGTGGTTCAGAAATCATTAAATGTACATCAAAAGGCTTTTCGGTATATTTTCTAACTGTTTTAATAACAGGTGCACCAAATGTAATATTCGGTACAAAGTGACCATCCATAACATCAAGGTGCATATAGTCTGCTCCTGACTTGTCCATTCTCTCTATTTCTTCACCCATAACTGAAAAGTCACATGATAGTAGTGATGGTGCGATTAACATAATAAAATTCCTCCTAAGGTTTCTTAATCATAGGGACAATCATTGTTGCTATTCCCCAGAAAATTGTATAAAGTAGCATTTCTACTGTACCCAAAATTGAAGTACCGGCATAAAGGGCAATTGTTGACATAATCATAATGCCAAGTGCCACACCAATTAGCTGAATAATTACAGAAATACTTATATTTGTTCTCATCTGTACACATCCGGAGAGTGCTCTGGCAATCTGAGTAAATTTACCTCTTGTTGCTAAGTATGCTCTGGATTTTTCTTCATGTACACCGGTTACTTCCTTACAAACATTGCCAAGTCCTGTTGGAAGTACCTTTACACTTCTATAGAACACTCCAAAGTCCTCAGAAACTTGTTCTGATGTAATATTACAATCACTTGTGCTGATTAGTAGGCTAATGCCATTGTACTCAGTTCTTTGAAGTTCTCTTGAAATTTCAATACTAGGTCTGTATGTTGTAATTAGCATTGCAACAAGTACACCTGACTGAGCAATAAAAGTTGTTTGCTTATGCTGATGGTGGTATGTTTCTTCAATATTTCTTTCAGGCATATTGATACTGTACTTTCTCATAAGTTCTCTGTTACCTACAAGAATTCTGTCACCGTTTACCCAACCAACAAGACCAAGACCATCTTCATACATTACAGACTCAACATCAGGAAGTACCATTCTGCTTTCTTGAAGTGCTTTATCAAACACATAAGAAAGTGGACTGTTTACTTCTTTTAGTACTGCTGCAGCACATAAACAAGATTCATCAAGTTTCACTTCATTAAATGCTTGAATGTTGTTTAGAATAATTGAGCCTTCAGGATATAGTTCACTGGCATCAACCATAATTGCCGATGTATCACAAAACTGATTTACACCTTGATAACCACAAAGCATTGCACCCTTTTTCAGTAGTGTTTTACAAAGTTTTCTCATAGGCACATTAACTGCCATTAAAGTGCAAATAGGGATACTTACTGTTGTAATAAGTGAAAGTGTACTGATTGCACCTACAAAATCTTTCTTAATTAGCCCGAATAAAATTGCAACAACTATTGCACAAATTGTAGTGTATGGTGCAATTTTACCGGCTGCCTCTTCTGATGGATCAGGTGCATAGGAAAGTTGCAAGTAGTTTGTCAAAAAGTCTGTTTTGTGCTGATAAGCAACAATAGGCTTTTCTACAACAGTACCACTCATCATCTTTGAGGCAATATTTTCATCAGTATAAATTTTTGCTGAATATATTTTCTTATTATCATCAGCAATAAACTTAAAGTTCTTGTCAACTCTGCTAACCATATAATACTTACCAACAGAGTTGCACAATAGCCCTAAAATAAGGATAACTGTATAGTAACTGTACTTACCCATAAAGTAACTTTGGCTGGCAAACAGTCCCACTATACTTGAAAGCATACCACAAACATAACCTACTGCTACTGCCGTATCGGAATTACCCTTAAACTTGATAAGTGAGGATAAACCATTCTTTAGTGCTACTCTTGAAACTGCACCTGCTACTAAAATAACAATTAAGTTTAACACACCGTAAATTACAGGTGCTACATAACCTGCACCTAAAGTTGATGGCAATGCTCTTTGTAAAAATACAAAGAACAATGTTGCCACAGCTAAAACACCTAAAGCAAAACTTTGGAACTTTAGTTTACTTAGGTTACTGTTAATTTCATCAGCAACACTTTCCTTATCATTTTCGTCATCATAGTCATCAACAGTAACAACCTTTTCTGCAGTTGTTCTGTTTTCTACAGTATCCTTACCCTTTGAAGTAAATAGGTTGATAACTGATTGTGCAAATTTATTTTTATTATTTATTGGTTCTTCTGTAACTACAGTTGAAGTTGGCTTATATGTAGCAGAAATTTCAGGATTCTTGCTTTTTAGATATTCTTCATACTCTTGTCTAACTACAACTGAAAACTTACCTACATTAACATTTAACTGTTCCAAAGGACTTTCAGGCTTATAAATCGGCACTTTAGAAACCTGAGTTGTACCTTGTGGTACAGGCTTTTGCTTTCCGAAAAGCTTTTCATAATGGAAATCATCAGGTTCTTCTTCATCCTCATGCTTAGGTAATGGAGGAAGATTTTTTTCCTTAATCAATTCATCAAGGCTGTCTTTCTTGAACTTTTCTTCGTCAAAGTCCTCATTAGCCATAGCAATAGGAAAAGTATCTTCTTCCTTTTTTTCTGGGACATCAGGAATATCAATATCAATAGTATCTATATCTTCAATTTCAATAGGCTTAATGTCAAACTGAGGAACACTCTCAATAACATCGTCAGCTACCAGTGTACCCTCCGGTACATCACTGCTAAGTTCAACATCCTCTTCAACAGGAACAGGAGCATTGAAAAAGTCACCACTATAGTCCGGTAAATCTTCTTCATCATCGGTCACTTTACCGTTTTCGTCACCTTGGCGTTCCATCATAACCTCAGCGTTCATGGTAGTGCCGATTTTCTCTCCTACAATTGTATTATTTTCTTCATCTTCATCATCCACAGGAGCCATTGAGTAAAACATAGTCTTAATATCCTCTGTTACCTCCGGTGGAGCTTGATTTTCTTTCTTAGTTACCTTTTTGACTTCTTTTTTAGGCTTTTTCTTAACCTTATTCTTTAGGAAGTCAGGTTTCTTAAACTCCATTATTTCTCTCCTATTTATCTTTTGTCTGCAATTTCATACATTAAAATACCTGCTGCAACAGAAGCGTTAAGAGAATTGATTTTGCCCTTCATAGGAAGTGAAACAATAACATCACAATCCTTTGCAACAAGTGGACTGATACCCTTACCCTCATTACCGATTACTAGGGCAACTGCACCGTCAAAGTTAACTTTCTTGTAATGCTCACCGTCCATATCAGCACCATAAACCCAAATACCCTTATCCTTTAGCTTTTGGAGTACTGCTGAAATATTCTTAACTCTTACAACCGGCATATACTCTAATGCACCGGCAGAAGTTTTTTCTACCGTATAAGAAAGTCCTGCACTTCTTCTTTCAGGAATAATTACACCGTGAGCACCGGCACATTCTGCAGTACGAATAATAGCACCTAGGTTGTGTGGGTCTTCTATCTTGTCAAGAACAATTATGAAAGGACTTTCCCCTCTCTCTTCTGCTAAAGCAAAAATATCCTCAAGTGTACTGTATTCCTTTACTGCACATTGAGCAACAATACCCTGATGGTTTACACCTTTAGCTAAGAAATCCAGCTTTTTCGAGTCAACATCTTTAACAGGGATATTCTTCTGTTTTGCTTTTGCAATAATCGCAACAACCGAGCCACTTCTCTCTCCCTTTGCTACAAGGATTGACTCAATACTTCTGCCACTACGGATTGCTTCCATAACAGGGTTACGACCTGCAATTATATCATTTCTTTGATTATCTAAATTCTGTTTATTTTGTTCCATAAAAAATTCCTTTTGTTTATACCTTTTCTAGTAATTTGTACAGAATAAGTATAACACAAAAGGAAATTAAGTAAAAGCAAAAACATAAAAAAACTAAAATAATTATGGGGTTTTACAGATTATTTAAAACTGCTGCACCTTTATCTACATAATTCGGCAAAATTCCGTAAAAGCCTGTTGTTTCATCTTTGAAAAGTCCCATATGTGGTGGAAAAACCGTAAAGGAAAAATATGCAATAAGGAACAGTCCCAACAAAAATAATGACGGTACAAAGTAAGTACTGAAATTTTTATCACTTAAAGTAACCTTATAAGAAATAATCTGAGAAAAAATAACTGCAAAAACGCCCATAGCAATATCAACACCAACCATTTTATCTCCAACAAAAAGTGAAAATAAATAGTGCATAATGATTATGAAAAATCCCATAAAGTAAATGCCAAGGACTTTACCCACTACAAATGGCTTGAAATACACATTGGAAACCAAAAGCTCAACAAGTCCCCAAATGGCATAGGCAATGAGAAATATTTTTGTATTTTCCCACACTGACTCATTAACTGCACCAAAAAGAATCGAAAAAACCGTACCGTCAGTTAGCTGATAAATATAGTGCAACAAAAACGCCAAAGAAAACACAAAGAAAGCACCTACTATTTCAAGGTTACGAAAAAATTTAACTTTCATAACAGCCTCCATATAATTTATATAAAATTATATGAATAGCTTAGGTATAAGATTACATAGAAAGTAATATTATTATAGCAGTAGCCAGTCCACCCATTAAGGCTGAAACACCCAGCCTAATTGACCAATAAATAATCTTAGATTTTATTTTTATCGCTGATGGTGGGTACATTCGCCTTAGCATTAACTTTGCTTCTCTTTCCAAAACATTTTTCTGAGCATCTGTATATTCCGGACGAACCACAAGCAAAGCCTTTTCGTAATACATATTGTTGGTTTCTGTAATCTCCAGAACCTGTCTGTTTATGCCTCTTAACATAGCAAAACCCTCTTTCTATCTATATTTTTGACCTAGTATTTAGTATGTAATCACCAAAAATAAAACAAATTTGATAATTCTTTGTAATAATTAAAATTACAATTATACAGTTAGTAAACTAACATTTTACTAACATTTATGTGGAAAACTATGTTGGCAACTAGGAAAACCCTTGAAATTATCCACTAATACTCTAAAAATAATGCATTTTTCTACAAGGAAAGTTTTTCACATTAACAATTTCCATATGGTTTTCAACATAATTATATTACAAATAGTAATATCACCTCTGTCAAGGAAGTTACAAAAATAAAACAAAAAACTTAAAAATTCTTACATAAACAACAAAAGTACCCCTATTATAGAGGCACTTTTATTGTTACTATTTACTATTGACATTTTAAATGTATCAAATGTGCAACCCCCGGAATACTCTCTCCTTGCTGATTTGCAGTTGGACTCATCAACGCACCTGTAGCTATAAACAGTACATTTCGGTACTTTTCACTTTCCATATCCTTTAATATTTTGCCACAAAGTACCGATGCACCACATCCACAGCCTGAACCACCTGCATGAACATCTTGAGTATCTCTGTCAAAAATCATCAGTCCACAATCCCTATGAACACTATCAATGTTATACCCATCATCATTTAGCAATTGATGCAAAAGCTCCGAACCTACTTGTCCTAAGTCACCTGTAAAAATTCTGTCATAGTCATTAGGTGTGGTCTTGGTATCATTAAAGTAGGTCAAAATTGTGTCATAAGCAGCCGGTGCCATAGCAGCACCCATATTGTTTATATCCTTTACCCCTTTATCCACAATTTTTCCTACTGTGGCATTTACCACTTCAACACCTTTGCCCTCATTACTGACAATTACAGAGCCTGAACCTGTTACTGTCCATTGAGCAGTTTGGGGTCTTACACCACCATATTCAAGTGGATAACGGTACTGCCTTTCTGCTGTACAAAAATGCGATGAGGTTACAACGGCAGTTTCTCTTGCACTTCCACCACCTACTGTAAATGAAGCCATAATTACCCCCTGAGCCATTGTTGAACAAGCCCCATACTGACCAAGGTAAGGGATATTAAAACTTCTCATTGAGTAACTGGAGCCTATAAGCTGATTTAATAAATCCCCTGCAAAAACAAAGTCAATATCCTCCGGATGTGTTTTGCTTTTTGTCATTGCACCAATAAAGGCCTCTTGCTGAAACTTAGCTTCAGCCTTTTCCCAAGTAGGTTGACCAGCCCTTGAGTCGTAAAAAATCTTATCAAAATATTTTCCTAAAGGTCCTTCAGCCTCTTTCTTGCCAACTACTGAACTATAACCTGTTATTACCGGTGGATGTAAAAATTCTACTGTATATGAACCAACTCTTTTTATCATAAGAAAAACCCCTTTTACACTTATTATGTGCAAAAGAGGTTCTTTTATTTTATTAAATTAAAATTATTTCTTTCTGTTTACTGTAAATGTTTTTCCGTAGCCGTTATAAGCCTTTTTGCTTACTGTTGCAGTACCGTAAACTCTGAACTTAGTTTTGCCCTTAGATACTGTTAACTTATAAGAAGTAGAAGAAAGTGTTTTTACATTTTTCCACTTACCCTTAACATTTTTCTGAAGAACATACTTCTTAGCACCCTTTGACTTACTCCAAGATAAAGTAGCTTTGCTACCCTTTACTTTAGAAGTTGCCTTAGTAATCTTGCTAGGTACAATTTTAAATGTTTTTGCAACAGAACCGATTGTAATGCCACTACCTTTAATATAAACTGTTGCAGTACCAACATTCTTGTTATTTCTATAGCTTAGTCTATAACTTGCAGCATCGTAACCTGCCTTTACACTTAGACCACTTTGACCTACATTTCTACCGGTATAATCTTTATTCTTAACGCCAACTACTGTTGCAGTATACTTATTTAGACAAAGAGCATATGTTTCACTAACATAACCGTTTACATCCTTAACCCAAATGCTCATATGTGCATTAGGATCTTGATTTTTGTAGGTATAGTTAAATTCATTCTTTGCATTTAAAGTTATTGCCTGGCCACAAACAGTTATAGTAGTACCTGATGTTCTGCCGTAATTACAAGTATGAACATAAACAGTTTGTGGAGCATCTACGGTATTTAATCTATATGTAACTGTCTTGTCTCTATTAGTTCTTACATAAGAAACTGTAGTGAATTTAGTTTTTTTGCTAACTTGACCTAGTGACATAAAGAAAGTACTGTTTATTTGTTCTTTAGTTTTATTTTTATAGTACACCTTTACATAATAAGTACCTTTGCCTAAGAAACCATACATTGCTTCATTGTTGTTATCGTTTTTAATTACAGTCAAATCTTTCTTATAAAGCAAGTTAGGGTCAGTATAAACTTCAACAAGATATGTTTCATTCCAGCTATACTTTGTATGATTAGTAAAACCAAAGTTAAGCATAAAGTTTGCATCATTCTTTAAAGTAAAAGAATAAACCTTCTCAAAAGTATCAACAAAACTTTCTGATGCTTGAGTTTTACCTTTTCTTACACTGTCAATATAAGCAGTTCTACTTTTGTATGTAGGAACATCCTTAATAGCATTAGCAGTTACTGCTGATGCTGAAACAGAACCTACCATTAGTACGCTAACAGCAATACTTATTGCCATTAGTATTGAAATCATTCTTTTAGTTTTATTCATAAATGTCCTCCTCAATATTATACTACAATTATACTATTATATCAGAAATCTTTTCAATAGTTATAATTTATAAATAAAGACTGAACAAAGTTTACTAAATGTACATAAATAACAAAAAGGAAAGAACTGCCTAACGACAGTTCTTTTCTTAAAATATTCTTTTTTCTGGAGAAAAAATTTTAATGAACAAAATCTATTAACCAAATTACATATTTAATACTGACTTTTGAACAGCTGATGAATCCTTAACATCAATTCTACCATCTTTGTTATAGTCAGCTACTGATAGGTTTTCAGGGGCAATATCTGCCATTAGAACAACATACTTTTGAATTAATGTTGCATCCTTAACGTCTACCTTACCGTCACCATTAGCGTCCCCCAATAGCTTTTCGCTACTAGCTTCACCAACATTATATAGCACTGTTTTCTCTACAGTTTTTCCGTTAGAATCCTTAGCAACAAACTTTAGCGAATAGCTACCATCCTTTGATGGTGTCCACCTAGCAGTATTTGTTGTTGTATTAGTTAGTTTTTCATTATTTACATAGAATTCATAAGAAACATTACCCTTATTGTTATATGCTTCTGACTGCAGAGTAATTGCAGCACCAACACTCTGACCGGAATTTTTATCTGCACCACAGTTAATTTCTAGAGGAGCTTCGTTTACAACTGTATCTGATAGTAAAGCACCCATTCTAGCTAGTGGTACTGTAATATTATCAACATCTTCCTTTTCGTGTGAAGTTGATGGGTCATAGCTATATTCAACATTTGCATTATCTAACATTGATGGGTCGTGTGGTAATGTATCCATACCGGAAGTACCGTATGTTAAAATCTGCATTGCACCAATACCCTTAGTTTCAATATAGTTTCTGTCAATGCCTAGAGTTTTTAGTGGAATAGCTACTTCATAGATGTAACCATATTCTGATTTGTAACCAAGGTCTTTAAAGTCAACCCAGCTTGAGTCAGGGTCAAGATTATCACCAAGTTTACGGTCACCCTTTGCACCGTTTATACCAATAATTGAATCACTCTTTGTACCGTTAGCATGCTTAATCTTGAAACCGTTTCGGTTATCCTGAGCTTGGAATGAATTAACACCGATAGGAACTCTTGTGTCATAGTTGAACATATATGTTCCATCTATATCCTTAGTATCTGCCTTAAAGATTGATGCACCACCGTTAGAGTTGTTTGTATCCATCGCTACAAGTGTATCAATATGTGTTGTGAAAGATACATTACCATCTTTAGCAACACCACCGTCACAACCCCAAACAAATGGATTTGTAAAAGTTGAACCGTCTTTATTTGTGCCTATCGCCTTGCCTGTTGCCTGTTTGTCAGGGTCAATAGAAAGTGCTAGGTACATTGGAATACTGTTTCTCCATGGTCTTGCTTCGTTTGATGTAGCAAAGTCATCACTTGGTGAAACAATATAAGTTGTGTTTGCCATTTCCCACATAAAGTATAGGTTATCATCATCCCATGCACCATATAGTGCGTATGCATCCCAAGGCTGTTCGTGCATTGAAGATGGCATATATACTCTTGGGTCATCGTTTGCAACACCCTGAGCAATAAGCATTGAGCTATCCCAATCATCTGTCTTACCATCAACTGTGACTTTCTTATACTTACCTAATTGCATATTAGGGTTTGTACCATAGTAACCACCCTCTGCCTCAGTTGCGTGACCATCTGACTTAGCAGAGAAAGTTGTCTTTGTTGATGTAAATTTTTTCTTAAATGTATATTCTTGAGTTGTTTCAACAGCATCACTACCCTTAGTTGTAAGAGTTAGTTTAATTGTACTGTTACCGATTTTACCTTCACCGACTCTGATTGTATCACCGTTAGCATAAGTTTTCTTAGCTGAACCATCAATAGAATAAAAACCTGTCTTGCTACCCTTTAGACCAAGTTTTACTTCAATGTAATCTTTGCTGAAAACAGTACCTGATGGTGTGTAAGAAAAACCATAAGCATGGTCGTCCATCTTACCATAATTAACCCACTTAGAATCAGCAGTTAAAAGTTTACATTCCCCTGTCTTTAGGCTAAGACCTGAATTTTTAGGGAACTGTTCTTTACCTGCATCTTCTTCAAGACCATTGTTGAAAATTACATTCTCAGATTTGTATGTAGCCGGAAAATCAATAGAGTAAAGACCATCTGCACCTTTTTCCATTAACTGACCCGGCCATTTTGCATTTACTTTTGTACCGTAGGCATATACATAGACCTTTTCCCAATTGTATTTTGAGTTATCAAAATATGCCCTAGAACCTTCAGCAGCTGAAACTGAACCCATTGTGATTAATGTACAACTTAGCATAATCGCAAGTGTTAGTAGCACGCTTACATACCTTTTCATATATTTCATAGTTACCCTCCAAAGATTTTCTGTAAATAATTATAGCATATTGAATAAATTTGTACAGTACCTTTCAGTTGTTTTGTATCTTTAAACAAAGAATTGAGGGCTTTATAATGCAAAAAATACAAACTAAATTACAAGACTGTGAACAAACATAATATATTCTGTTAAGTTGTTCATAAAAATAAGGGAGTCTTTGCGACTCCCTTAAAAATTCAACATATTTTATTCTACATGACCACCATGCTTATAGTCTGTACCACCACTATCAGGTGTCTGAACAGAAGCACCGTTCTTTAGACTATAATATGAACTTGGCAATTCTTCTCTGCTGATTTCCTTGCCTTTCTTATTTCTATAAATTCTATACGATCTTGCCCTATAGTAAGATGATTGAATGTCATAGTTCTCACTATATGTATCAATTACATCATAAGAATCATCCTTAATACCATAGAATGTTGCGTGAAGAGTTGTACCCTTCATATAACAAGCCAAGAATACTTGATATTTAGAATCATTCTTTAGCTTTAGGTCAAGATTACCATAGTCAATAGCAGCATCAAAGCCACTCTTAGCATATACTGATGGATAAGTATGAGGTGAACGCTCAGCAATAGTTAGGTTACTTCTTACTGCTGCATTGTAAATTGTTGTACTGGACTGGCAGATACCACCACCAACACCATCAGTAAAGTCACCGTCAACAATAACACCTGCTGATGCATAACCCAGAGAAGTATCGTTACTGTTACCTGTGCAACCATTAAATGACCAAGTTTCACCCGGGTCAATAATACTACCGTTACAAGCCTTTAGAGAAACTTTCATATTCTGATTACCGTTAGCATCATTTGTTGAATATGTTTCCCAAGAAGCAAGTAACTGCATATTTTTCTTTAGGAATGCAACATCATACTTAGGCTGAGTTGCAGTTCTTGTAACTGTAACCGTACCTGTATATGTACCGGAAGCATTGCCTTTTTCGACAATTGAATTTATCTGTGACTGTAAATCATCTTTATCTACCTCAAGACCTGACTTACCTTCTTCATAAGTAAACATAGGACTTGAATCAGGTTTAAACTTAGTTACCCTTGCATTCTTTGCTTTTACATTATATTTTTTGTAAATCTTATTAATTAACTTGTCAACGGATGACTGGTTTAGACTGGCAGAAATCTTCATTACCTGTTCTTTAGCATACTCATTACCGTTGCTATCAGTTGTTGTTGGATAAGTTGTACCGTCAGCCATTCTCTTTGAAATAATCTTTTCATCATCAAGAACAGTAGAAGTATCATACTTAAAAGTAAAGTCATCTTCGGTATAAGTTGTTTCTTCACCGTCAACATTAACTGTAATGTTCATCTTTGGTCTAGACTTAATTTCTTCACTTTTTAGAAGAATTCTAGCCTGTACTACTGTTAAGCCACCAATATCAACACCGGAAACTTTAGTACCTTTTGCAAAAACAAATTCACCTTTGTCATTTGTAATAGCTACAGTTGGCTTTGTTTCTGAAGTCGTTGTTTCTTGCTGTGCATTATTGTTACTAGGAGAAACAACACCTTGAACAACAAATACCAATACAACACAAAGTACAACTGCTACACCAATAATAAAGCCGACAATCGCCTTTTTGTTCTTAGGCTTCTTTGCTTCTTCTTTAACATCATCAACCATTTCCGGATCTTTAGTTATATCAACTAATTCCTCGGTAGGGTTACTGTTAGAAGGCTTTGTTTCTTTCTTTTCTTCTTGTTTTTTATTTTCTTTTTTCTCTTTATGTTCTACTTTTTTCTCTTTGTATTCAGGTTTCTTTTCTTCTTTGTGTTCAGGCTTTGTTGCCTTTTTGCTAATATCTACTTGGTCAGGCTCTTTCTTCTCTGACTTTTCATTTTTAGGCTGTTCATCGTTTTTACCATAAAGAATACGATTTACTTTTTCATTTATATTACGCATATCTTGTGTATTATAGTCAGATGGCTCAAAGTTGTCATCATCTTCTAAATCAGCAAGATAATTTAGTTCATCCAAATCTCTACTCACAGAAAGCTCTCCTTCTTACATATTCTCTTTCTCTTAATCATTTCTTAATAATCGTATAATGTCCTACATATAAGAATACTACAATAAACCGAAAAATTAAAGTGACAACCTTGTAACTTTTTGTCGAATTAATGACAAAGATATATTAGCTAAAACATTAGTTTTTAGGGAAGTTACATATAATGACAAATTATTTATATAAAAAGAAGTATCATTATTGTAGTTTTGTTGAAAAGTCCGATATTTTTTTATATAATTAGTATTAGAAATTTATATGGTGAATAAAATGAAAGTGTTAATATTACTGACCGACACCGGTGGAGGTCATCACAGAGCCAGTCTTGCTCTGAAAAAAACAATAGAAACTGTTGAGGGTAATGAGGTTGTTATTGAAGATGCCTTAATGTACAGTTCTAAATTTTTACATTGGATTGTTACCAAGGGCTACTTGTTCTTTGCAAACAAAACTCCCAGACTTTACGGTCAAATATATAACTCTGCTGACAAGGTGTCTTTCCTAGACAAGGCAGTTCACGGTATCGCTTCTTTTTACTCAAGAAAGTTAGGAAAGTTATTTGATAAATTCAAACCTGATTGTGTAATCAGCTGTCATGCCTTTTGCACAGAGATGGTATCTGCCCTTAAAAAGAAAGGTCGTACAAATGCTCTGCTATTTAGCATTGTTACAGACTATGCTGCTCATGCTGCATATATTAATGACCTTGTAGATGCTTATATTGTAGCTAACAACGATATTGTTCATCAGCTTAGAGACCAATACAATGTTGACTGCTCTATTATCTATCCTTTGGGTATTCCGATTTATGAAGAGTTCTACAAGCATTGTGATAAGTATGCTATGAGGGAAAAACTGGGACTTTCCCCTCACAAGAAAACTGTACTGATGATGGCAGGTTCTTTTGGTGTTACTAACATTCTTGAAATCTACAAGAACCTAAACAAGTACCCTAGTGATTATCAACTGATTGTTGTTACCGGTAAAAATGAAAAGTTGTTTAGAACATTCCGTCATATGGTAAGAAGTGGCGTTATTAAGAACAAAAAAGAACCAACAGTTAAAATCACTATTCCTACAAAGCTATGTTACTTTGTTGACAACATTGAGGACTATATGAGTGCCAGTGATTTAATTATCACTAAACCCGGTGGTCTTACTGTTTCGGAAGCTATGGCCAAGGAACTTCCTATGGCAATTTTCCGTTCTTATGACGGTCAAGAAAAAGACAATGCTGAGTTCTTAAAAAGGCATAACCTAGCCTTTACCCTTAGAAAAGGCAGAGAAGGAATACATCAGCTAAATGACTTTATTGCCAATGACCAAGAACTTGAAATGATGCGTAACAACATACATATCTTCAAGAAAGAAAATAGCAGTCAAAACATTTACAGACTACTTGAAGAAAAACTTCATCAATCTAATAACTAACTGTAAAAGTCACATTTTTATGTGGCTTTTATTTTTTAATTAATTATCCTTTAACCTTACTGCAAGTACAGTTATATCATCATCTTTTATACCTTCATTATGTCGCATAGCTTCTTCAACAACTGCCTCAGCAAGTTCCTGACAGCTACCTTTATTCCAAGACTTTATTAAACTTAGTAGCCATTTATCGTCACCCATAATAGCTCCATCACTTAACATAACAATCATATCCTCTCTGGAAAGGGTGGTTTCCTCTTTTGTAAAATACACTTCGTTTAATATACCTGCCGGAATTGATGGTATTTCTTTTCGCATCACCCTACCTTTCTTTTTCACATATGTATAAGGTGCACCGGCTTTTAGGAATTCCGTTCTGCCTGTAAATAGATTGATTGAAGAAACATCAACTGTAGCCAAACTTTCTTCTTGACTTTTTACCATCAATGCTGAATTTGTCAACCCTAAAGCACAATCAAATGAAAGTCCTGATTTCACTAGTTTTTCCATTAGGTTTACTGTCATCATAGAGTCAACTGCTGCTCTGCCACCGGTACCCATACCATCACTTATTAGGGAAACAAAGTTACCTTTATCATCATTAAAACATACTATACTGTCACCACACATTCTCCCATTGTTTGCAATATGCTGATATGAGCCAACTTCAGTTTCGTACAGTGGTCTTTCGTTTAGCACAACTCTCACTCTATCTTGAGCAATAGTAGTTACCGGATCAAGAAATCTTCTGCCACAACATTTTTCCACTTCTCTCCTAAGTACAGATTTTTTAATTGAGCCTTTACTTCTTTCGGAAAGTTCCATTTCTACTGTCATTTCACTATCCATAATCCTACAATTGCAAAGTATAGGAATAAGGTTATATTGCCTTAGCATATAGGAAATTTTCTCACTACTGTCTAAGTCACACACATCTGTCTTAGAAAATTCATCTGCCATATCTTTTAATATGTCGGAAAGTCCACCAAACTGACCTGCAAGACCACCTCTAATAGTATCAATTCTCCTCATACTTTCCATACTCATAAGGTAGGACTGATAATACCGATTTATTGCAGTACTTAGTTCAGATTTTCTACAACATTTCTTAACAAACAAAGCATCAATATCATCAACAGTAATGTGGCAATTTTTCTTTAAATTTTCTGTTAATCGGTTAAAATCATCCTCAGAAACACCTTTCTCTCTTTCCCAACAAAATACTCTCATTCCACAACTTGAACAAACATTTGCTTTAGCATTTAAGTAAACATCAGGAAAAGAATCAACATTCATTTCTCGCATTTTGTCAGAAACTCTTGTAACACAAGAAGATACATCTTTCAAGGCTTTTGAAGAAAAGTTAAGCCTACTGATAACATTCTCTTTTAAGGCAATGCCACTATTTACATCATCACAAGGAGAAAACAAAGCCGAAACAACATTGCCAACTGCATTAGGTATCATAAAGAATAACCCGGCACCAAATACAGACTCAACTGCTAATGCAAAAATCAAGTCCTTATCACCTGAAGAAAAAGACATTATTATATTTGACAATATAAATACAACTGCAGTGCCAATCTTACCTGTAGATGAAAAAAGCCCTGCCATCAGTCCACCAAAACCAAAACCACCACACAAAAAGCTAAGTGAAAGTGAACTTAAAGAAAACACAACACCGGTTGAAATGCCACCGATTGTACCACCGGCAACACCACCAAACTTAGCACAAAGAAGTACAACCACAACTGCTAATGCTCTACCAAAGGAAAATTCACCAATGCCAAGTCCACCAAGTGCAAGTAACAGAATGCAACCTGACATTACTATGCAAGAAAGTTCTTGCTGAGTAAATGAAGTTAAGTTTCTCCTAGAGGAACAAAGGCAAATTGCCCTATCTAAGAAAAATGCACCTGATGCTGAAATTAATGCTTCAACTGTACAAAGTGCAAATGAACTTAACTGAGAAGTATCGGAAAAAAGCAATGCAATGCCTGTTGCAAATACCGGTAAAAAAGCTACCATTGATGGAAAGGCAGTACTTTTGCTGATATTCTTAATATCATTTGCAACAAACCTAATAGCACCGATGGCAACCACAATTGCTATGTATCTAAAACAATTTTCCGGATCAAGCACAACATATCCGAAGATTGTACCAAGCATTGAAGTTATAAGATTTCTATAAGGAACTGAAGCAACATATGCAGCACCAAATGGAGAAAGTTGCCCAAAAACTGCACCTCTTGAAATTAACACACCACACAAAAAATATATGCTTTGCATCAAAATATTTTTTCCTGTTGAACTTTCTTTAAATTCATTCCACCTACCGGAAAGTAGCTTTTTAACTGCTGTCATTTTTACACATCCTGTCATATTAATAAGGGTAATTTCATATCCTTGATATTGTGTTTTTATTATAGTCAGTTGCCCACAACAGTTTTGTCACAATGTGAATGTACCTTTTTAGTTTGTTTTCCTTTACTTTGTAGAATAAAAAAAGAAAGCTCCCATTGTCGAGAGCTTTCCTCATTTTTACCGTTATATCGGTAGAAAAAATTATTTTGTTGAATGTAAAACGATTGTGCTATAAGCAGGTAAAGTTAGTACATTTTTCTCGATTGATACCTTACCACTCTTTGCACTAAACATACCGGCAATTTTGTAATCATCATCAATCAGTTTATCCGTGATTTCAAAATTGTGCTTGTCTGTATCTAGGTTGTGAAGTACAAGATACTTTTCGTTTTTGTATGTTAGGTAGTAACCACCTACACCACTACCACCATCAAAATCATCAGGTAAAGCAGAGATTGTACCTCTTGCAATGCCTGGGTGACAGTTTCTAAGTTTAATTAACTTTTTGTAGAAGTTCAGTAGACTATCCTTGTTCTTGTCCTGTTGCTTAACGCCACCACCATCAGTATTGTCTTCAACTCTGTCAATACCGTTAGCAGTAACATTTGGAAGATTGTCGCTATCCCAAATCATAGCAGTTCTCTTTGCCGGGTCATCACCTTCATCATATGTTTCCATACCAAGTTCTTCACCGTAATAAGTGAAAGCATTACCGGGTGTTGTCATATATAGGGCAGCAGCCATCTTTTTCTGATATAACTCAGTTAGTGAGTCACCAACACGACTCATATCATGGTTAGTTAGGAAGTAAGCATTAATTGTATTTTTATTAGCTTCCTTAGTTTTCTTTTCATAACTTAAAAGTGTATCTGTGTAATCATTAATAGAACCGGAAATAACACTACCTAAGAATTTACCACTGGTATCACCAAATGGGAAAGCAAACAAACTGTCGATACCTGACTTGTACATTGCAGTAACTTCGTTCATATCTGATGACCAGTCTTCACCAACCATATAAATGTCGTTCTTTTCTTTCTTGCAAGTGTCATAGAACCACTTTAGAGTATCTGAACTCTTTTCATAGTCATTGTAATATAGGTATCTAACTGCATCAAGTCTGAAACCTGCTATACCTCTATCAATCCAGAATTTTGCAGCCTTAGCCATTTCTTTCTTTGTACCTTCATAGTCGTAGTTCCATTCAGGCATTGTGTCAGTAAAGTTGCTTTCATAGATAATACTGCTATCATCAGGGTCACAGTTATAACCTGATTCGGCTTCAGAAGATTTCTTAATGTTAAAGTACTTTGCGTAACCGTTAAAGTTGCCTTTTTCAGCTTCTTTAAGAGCTTTTTTAAACCAAGGATGTTCGCTGGAACAATGGTTAGGAACAAAGTCAATAATAACATCAATACCACGCTTATCACATTCCTTGATTAACCGGTCAAAGTCATCAAGTGTACCAAACTGAGGGTCAATGTTGTAATAATCCTTAACATCATACTTGTGATATGATGGTGAAGGCATCATTGGGCTTAGCCAAATACCTGTATAACCAAGGTCAGTATCTGTACTGTCATCACCGTCATTAATGTAATCCAGCTTACTGATAATACCTTGAATATCGCCGATACCATCGTTATTTGAATCGCAGAATGAGCCAATCCAAATTTGATAATAAGTGTTGTACTTATCCTTAGGAAGATTTACTTTTGCGTTTTCCATTAAATCTTCTGTTGACTTTGTACAACCTGAAAATACTACGGCAGTTGATGCAACTACCAGCACCATAAACAGTGCAACTAATTTTTTCATAGATTTCTCCTTTATCAGAATATTTAATATTAATTTTACCATTTTTCTTAGTCTATATCAATATCACACCCACATATAAAGGGACTGTTTACAGAAAATTAACAACCAAATTTATGCAATATGTACAACTGTCATTTAACGATATTTATACATCTATGGGTATTGCTATAAACTAGAATACAAAAACAAAAAACTCCACAGAAAAATCTGTGGAGTAAATTTTTGTAAAACTAACCCTTAACGCCACCAGCTGTAACGCCTTCAACATAGTAGTTCTGCATCTTCAAGAACAACAATGTAATAGGAATTGCAACAACTGTTGAACCGGCTAAGAATCTCTGATAGTACTTAGAAATGTACTGCTGACTAGCCATCAACTGAAGACCAACAGAAACTGTATAGTTATCACGAGCATCACCCATGATAATCTTAACTAGAATAAAATCTGTCCAAGGTCCAATAAATGCTGTTAGAACTGTGTAAACAACAATTGGCTTTGACATTGGAAGAATAATCTTCCAGAAAATCTGGTTCTTAGTTGCACCATCAATAGTAGCAGCTTCGTCAAGTGCTCTTGGAATTGTATCGAAGAAACCTTTACTAATCTGGAAACCGATACCTGCACCGGCTGAGTAACAGATAACAAGTGCAGGAAGAGTCTGAGTAAGACTCATAGCCTTTAATAGGTAATAAATAGCGATCATTGTCATAAAGCCAGGGAACATACCAATAATCATACCAATGTTGATAAGTGGTTTTCTAGCCTTAAATCTTAAACGGCTGAATGCGTATGCAACCATTAGAACTGACAATGTAGAAATGATACAAGAGAAAATTGCAACTACAAGAGTGTTAAGAAACCATCTTGGGAAATTCAAAATTGTTGTATCAGTAAATAGATTAATGTAATGCTGGAAAGTAAATGTTTGTGGAATTAGGTAATGAACAGCTGATGTACCTTCACCTCTAAATGAATGAAGAACCATCCATACTAGTGGAGATATCCAAATAATACCCATAACTGCAAGGATTAAATATACAGCGGCATTTGAGATATGTCTTCTTAACTTGTAACTTTTTATCATGAGAATGCCTCCTCATCCTTAGCAGATTTTGTCATGTTAAATGTAATTAGTGACAAGGATGCACAAACAACAAATACTAGGATACCGATAGCGGCAGCATAGTTGTAGTCTTGTTCGCTCATTGTCAACTTAAATAGCCATGTAACAAGCAAGTCGGTCTGTCCGGCACCACCGTACAACTTTTCAGTTGTAGGACCACCAGCGGATAACAAGTAAATAACGTTAAAGTTATTGATATTGTTGATAAATGTTGTAATTAGATATGGTGTTGTAACGAATAGCATATATGGAAGAGTAATCTTCACAAAGCTCTTAACAGGACCGGCACCATCAATTGTAGCTGATTCATATAGGTCAGCAGGGATATTCATAAGAATACCGGATGTAATTAAGATAGTATATGGAATACCTACCCATAGGTTAACAATGATAACTGTAAGCTTAGCAGTTAAAGCAGAACCGTCTAGGAAGTGAATTCTTGAAAAACCTAGATTCTGTAGTAGGATATTAATAGCACCATCATTAAACTGTAGCATCTGGTTCATAACTAGTAGAGTAACGAACTGAGGTACAGCAACTGTGATAACGAATAGTGTTCTCCAAAGAGACTTTAGCTTAATGCCCTTCTTGTTAATCATTAGAGCAACAATCATACCAAAGATATAGTTTAGGAATGTTGCAAAAATAGCCCAAATAATTGTCCATTCAGTTAGTGTTAGGAATGTTTCACCCATGTTAGCACCGCCAACATTACTGAATACATCTCTAAATGTCTGTAAACCCACCCATGTAAACAAGTGACCTGGAACCTGATGGCTGTGGTCATAGTTTGTAAATGCGATTAGCACCATAAAGATAAGTGGTAGAACAGTAAATACACCAATTAGTAAGCAAGGTAAAGAAAGAAGTGTAATTTGGAACTTCTCGTCACCAAACTGCTTTAATTCTTCCTTAAATGTAGGAATGTGCTTACCTTCAGCCTTTAGTTCTTGAACTTTCATAGCTGACTTAGTATTCATAATATAGAATACTAGGAATACAACTGAAACAACAATTGTTGTAACACCGTATAAAAGGATAAGCATTGAGTTATCACCTTCAACATAGCCATAAGCACCTGTTGTCGGATCTACACCAAGTCCACCTTCCTGAGTACCAAGTGTGCCGAACTGTGATAGTTGGTCGATACCAAAGAAAATTAGGAACATTGCATAAGCAGCTTCAATAACTAAAAATAGTAAGCCCTTAATGTACTGTCCCTTGCTAATGTTACCCATACCCATAATAAGGTAGGATAACTTTGTTGCCCAGTCACCTTTAGCAAATCTTTTACCAAAGTTTGCAAATCCGTGACCTATACCTAAGAATACTTTCTTGAAAAAGTTACCAAGCATAATAAAGAACTTAGCAAGATTATGTGGTAAGTTGACAAAGAAATTCTTACTCTTATATCCAAACTTTTGGAAAGAATTTAGCTGGACATAATCTATGTATTTCATGACGTCACTCCTTTATACTTTATTTTCCGTTCATAAATACTGGAGATAACTTTCCGTTATCTCCAGTACTTAAAAATCTTAACAATTAACAGTCTAATTTAAATTAGCCGTTGATGTTTGTTAAAGTATCCTTTAGAAGTGTCTTCATTGTAGCTACATCAGTTTTTTCAGTTGGCTTGTAAAGTTTGTTACCTAGGTTAGCCATTGGATCCCAGAATGCCTGGATAATGTTAGCCTGAACAACGAATGTCTTAGCTTCTTCAAGCATTGTTCTAACACCATCATTACCTTCAACTTCAACACCCTTGTTTGTTGGAGTCCAACCTAGCTTTTCTAGTCTTGTTTTCTGGCATTCAGCACTTACTAGGTAGTTAGCTAGTTCTTCAGCTGCGTTAGGGAACTTAGTAACTGACTTAACACCGATGTACTTATAACCAATCATAGCAATTGTCTGTTTGTCTGTACCATTAACATTAATTGTTGGCAGAACTGTAACACCAAGATCCTTTCCTAGTGCCTCTTCATTAACAGCTGCGTTCCATGTACCGTCAATACCGGCACCACATGTTCTCTTAGCTGTTGAGAAACCGGCACTGATCTTATCGACTGATGCAGATACAAATGTATCCTTATACTTGTGGAAAAGTTCTGAGAAAGCTGACATTGTCTGTGCAACTTTATTTTCGTCATATTTGTTAAACTTCTGAGTATCCTGAGCATCACCTTTAAGACCGTCTATCTTTAGACCACCTGTGAATGGGAACATACATGCATAATAACCATCACCGGCATTCATAATAAACTGACGGCCAGCCTTCTTACATGCAGCAAGAACGCCTTCCCATGACTTTGCATCTTCATCAGATACAACTGACTTATCATATACTAGATAGTAACCGTTATCTGTTTGTGGAAATGCATATAGAACTTCTTTACCGTTTAGGTCGCCCTTAACTGTTTCAACAGCAGCTTCTGTATGATTCTTCTTAATATCATCAACATAGTTGTCATATACAGGTAGAAGAGCCTTAGCCTGTGTTAGCTTTGAGAGCTGGTCTGAAGGGAATGAAAATACATCGGCAGCAGCTTCAGAGTCGCTAAGTACCTGTGTACCGGAATCGTTTTCTTCCTGTGCTACAACTTCGATTTTAACATTCTTGTCAGCATACTTCTTTTCAAAAGCCTTAGCCTGTTCCTTTAGGATAGAAAGTGAAGCAGCTGAGCCCCATAGCTTTAGTTTTGCGTTCTTTTCAATATCTACTGTTTTTGCAGCGCTTGAAGTCTTAGAACTTGTGTCCTCAGATTTAGTACAGCCTACAAATACAACTGCCATCATAGCAGCTGCGAGAACTAATGATAAAATTCTCTTGATTTTCATTGTAATTTTCCTTCCTTTGTAAAGAGATAAATAATTTGTGTCGGTAACTACTTGTTCCCTCAGGATAGAACTTTCGTTAACCATATCACTTGAATAAATTGTACCACAAAATAGGGGTAAATTTCAACTCCCTTTGTACTTTTTATCTAAAGTTATAAAACTGAGGATTAAATTTATGCAATATAACAATAAAAATATTTGCTAATGTGTATATTGCACAAATTCCCACCTTTTTATTATCTAATTTGCTCATACTTCATTTGTGCAAAGTGTCAATTCGTTTTCTGCTTAATTGAAAAATATGTGAAGACCAAATGTCTTACCGATGAATTCTCCCCTATTTCTACACTATTTTTCGTATCTATAGTATAAAATGACCAAAAATAAAAATAATGACACAATATGTTGTTTGACAAACCTTAAAAAAAGTTGTAAATTTAGCTTATACATCTTATATAGAAAATAAAGATGGAAGTTAATTCCACAGAAAGGGTATTTTATGCAACTTTCAAAAATTTTACAAAATATAGAGTACACTCTTATTAAAGGAAACACAGAAACCGAAATTTCCGATGTTATTTATGACAGTAGAAAGGTAACTGAGGGTACAGTTTTTGTAGCACTTAAAGGTTACAATGTTGATGGTCACAAGTTCATACCACAAGCAGTTAAATCCTGTGCAAGTGCAGTTGTTATCTCTGATAATGTAGATATTCCGGAAGATATTACTGTTATCAAGGTTGATGACACAAGAAAAGCTCTTGCATATATGAGTGCAATGCTTTTTGGTGAACCTGAAAAAGAACTGACTACAATTGCTCTAACCGGTACAAAAGGTAAAACAACTACTGTTGCAATGCTAAAAAGCATTTTGGATGCTGAAGGTATCAAGTCCGGTACAATCGGTACGCTTGGTATTATTATAGGAAACAAAATTTACAAAACCAACAACACAACTCCTGAATCATACGAAATTCAACATGCTATGAGAATGATGGTTGATGCAGGTTGTAAAGTTATGATTATTGAGGCATCTTCTCTTGGCTTAAAATGGCACAGAACTGATGCTATTTACTTTGACTATGGTATTTTCACAAACTTTAGCCATGACCATATTGGTGATAGCGAACACAAGGACCTTGAAGAATATCTACAATGCAAGGCTTTACTATTCAAGCAATGCAAGAAAGGTATTTTCAACATTGATGACAAAGCATTTGACAGAATCACAGAAAATGCTACTTGTGATATTACAACATATGGCTTTAGCAAAAAGGCTGACATTGTAGGTTATGACGATAATCTAATCTCAAAACCTGGATATATCGGTGTAAACTTCAAAACAAAAGGTCTTAAGACACTTGATGTTAATGTTGCCATTCCCGGTAGATTCTCAGTATATAATGCCCTAGCTGCTATGACTACTGCAATTGAAATGGGTATTTCTGATGAGGCTATCTTGAAAGGTCTTGATACTGTTAAGGTTAAAGGTAGAGTTGAAGCAGTAAAAGTTCCGGGCAACTATACACTGCTTATTGACTATGCTCACAATGCATTATCAATGGAAAACATCCTTGAAACACTTAGAGAATACAACCCACACAGACTGATTGTACTATTTGGTGCCGGTGGTAACAGACCAAAGGTTAGAAGATATGAAATGGGTGAAACTGCCGGCAGACTTGCTGACCTTTCAGTTTTAACCGAGGACAACAGTCGTGATGAAGATGTAATGGACATTATCAACGACATTATTGAAGGTGGTCTAAAAAAGACTAACGGTAAATATGTTGTTGTGCCAAAAAGACAGGATGCTATTCGTTACTGTATGGAAAATGCAGAAGATGGTGACATTATTGTTCTTGCAGGTAAAGGACATGAAGATTACCTAGAAATCAAGGGTGTTAAATATCACCTTGATGAAAGAGAAGTTATTGCAGATATTATTGCAGATATGAACAAATAATTTTTAGGGAGCAAGAAATTGCTCCCTATTATATAAGAAAGAGGTTTTATTTTTGGAGAAAGCAGCATTAATTCTTGAGGGTGGAGCTATTAGAGGACTATTTACTGCCGGTGCATTGGACTATTTGCTGGAACAAAATATGCAGTTCGAGTATGTTGCCAGTGTATCAGCCGGTACTTGTTGCGCTTTAAGCTACATTGCAGAACAGAAAAACAGAACAAAAGATTGCCTTTTTCCCACAAACAAATCTGATGAATGGATTGGCAAAGGTTCACTAAAAAGAGGCAAAGGTCTTATTAACCTAAAGAAAGCCTTTTATGAATTTCCTTACAAACAATATCCTTTTAGATTTGACAAATATTTTACCAGTAAAGTGACAAATGAAATTGTTGTAACCAGCCTAGAAACAGGCAAAGCTGAATTTTTAACAGAAAAATCTGATGAAAAAAGATTACTTGACATTGGTGCTGCATCAAGTTCACTACCTATCATTTCAAAAGCAGTAAAAATTGATGGTAAAAAATATTATGATGGTGGTGTTTCCGACTCTTTACCATATGAAAGAGCTATGGAACTTGGATATAAGAAAATCGTTGTAATCCAAACCAGACGACTTCATCAATACACATCATCCTCAAAAAGTATGGATTTGCTGTACAAAGCTAAGTTTGCTTTGCATAAAGATTTTCTAAACACTATGCTAAGCAGACCTAAAACTTACAAAAAACAAGCTGACCAATTAGCAGAACTTGAAAAAGAAAACAAAGTTTTTGTTATTCGTCCTACAATTCCGGAAATTTCTCGTACCGAAGATGATTATAATAAGAAAATCACTTACTATAATCACGGCTACAGTCAAATGAGAACCGGATTCAACGATTTGCAAGAATATTTGAATTCATAAAAGTATATAATATAGAAAAAGCCAACCAAATTATCGGTTGGCTTTTATCTTATCCTAGAATTTCTTTCTTTTTCTTTTCAAACTCTTCTTCAGTTAACACACCTTTATCAACTAAGTCTTTCAACTTTTTAAGACTGTCAAGTTGTTTGTTGTATTCGTTAATATTTTTCTCTGCATTCTTTTGTTGTAGTGCATCAATACCACTTTGAAGTGACTTTTTCGCAGACTCTTTTATAGTATCGGATTTACCTGATATTTTCTTAGTTCTGCTCTTTTTCTTTCCAATTCCACCAAAAATACTACCGATAACACCATTCTCAATAACACCTTTCACTGTATCCACTGTGCTAAATCCTAAAGTGTCATCCACAAGATTAATGCCATCCTTAACCTTAGCAGCACCTCTTTCGGCCATAGTGTGACCTGTGAGAAGTTCATTTGCAGTATGTACAAATTTATAGGCATCCATTCTTGAGTTGAAAGTTACTGATTTTTCCTGATGTTTAAAGTACATTTCAACTAAAGAACCTTGTTGCTTAATCTGTGGCTTTTCATTATAAAACTTCACATCTTCTTTAGGAATCACCTCAACAACTGCCTCATCACTATGCAGTAACCTTTTATTTATATTTATAAACACAAAATTCAGATTTGTTAAAATGATTTTTAATTCATCAGAACAATCACACTTAAAAAGTGGAGATTCATTTTCTCCTAATTTATAATATTCCATAAACTGCACCCCATTATTATGTTAATCAATGATATAAGTTTATCACTTATTCAGCCAAAATCATTATGCTGGTAGGTTACAAATAGAAATTTTTTGACAATTTACAAAATAGCACAATAAATATTATAAAACCACTTGACATATGGTAAATTTAATGATAAAATAACCATTGTTCGAGAATATAGGGGTATAGCTCAGTTGGTAGAGCAGCGGTCTCCAAAACCGCGTGCCGAGGGTTCGAGTCCTTCTGCCCCTGCCAAGCGTTGAAGTCTCAGAAATGGCTTAGATAAGCCGTTTTTGAGACTTTTCTTTTTTGCAAAATTTTCTCACTTCGGTAACTTTTTTTGAAAATTCTAAAAATTTTCTAAAAAACGTGCCGGAGAAAATGATTTTAAATGGCACTAAAAGGGCTTAAGTATCAGCTTTTTTAGGGTTGTTTTTTCGGTATTATTTTTCTAAAAATTATCCGAAAAACTTTATTTTATAGAAAAATATCACCTTAAAAACCAACAACTAAAATTTAAATTTTTATTTCCAGTTTTGTGTTTAGAGTGCGTGAAATATTCAACTTACTTGTTTTATCAACATGTGCATAAAAATTCAATGTTGTTGCTGCACTGCTATGACCTAGCCACTCTTGAACTTGTACCACAGTAAAACCCATATTTAGCAAATTACTTGCCACACTATGGCGAAGATCATGTAAGCGAATATTTGGTAAATCACTTTTCACTATCATATCGTGAAAGTTTCTTGTAAGGTAATTTGGTTCAATAACCCTACCATCAGGCCAAGCACAAACATAGTCACCATCTTGATAACCATTACCCATAACCTCTTTATCAACATTCTGTTGTCTTTTTATAGAAACTAAATATTGATACACTCTATCAGGTATCGGTAATGTTCTGTAACTACTTTCTGTTTTAGGTGGTGATGTATATGAGCCACCAACATGTTGTTGAAGTGTTTCGCTAATTGTGATGGTTCTGTTTACCATATCAACTTCTTTCCACTTCAAACCAAGAACTTCTCCTCTGCGTAAACCAAATACTGCACAAAGGACTACAGGTGTTTCAATGGTTGTGTCTTTAACCATTTGCAAAAGTTGGTTTACTTGCTTTTCGTTTAGATATTGACTTTTAAACTTCACAGAATGAGGTTTTCTTGCCAATGATGCAACATTAACTGTAATAACACCTTTTCGAGCAGCATCATTTAATGCTTTGCTTATACAACGGTGAATATGAGTAATAGTTGTTGGTGATAGAGGTTCACTACCGTCTGACTTACTTCTCTCAAAAACAAGGTATTTGTAAAATTCTTCAAGGTCATTTACAGTTAGTTCTTGAATTTTCACTCTTCTCGGACTAAAGTAAGGCACAATGTGATTTTTCACATTACCTTTGTATCCTCTGTATGTATTCGGTCTGATTTCTGCTTTGGTTTCTTCAAGCCACATATTCATATAATCAGCAAAATACATATCGCAGTAATCTACATTTCTACCGGAATACTCAATACATTTTTCGTGCAAAAATTGTTTTGCACGTTTTTTATTGCCTTTTACTTCAAGCCCTGTTGAAATCCATTTTGTTTTGTATTTAATAGCACCCTTCTTTGTAAGTTCATTTGTTTTTAGACTAAGGACTGCATAAAACATGCCATCCTTAACTTGAAGACTGCCTGATACTCCCATATTTTTCTCCTTCCAAAATGGGAACAGACTGCCTATGCACTATTACTTTAATTATAATCTACACAAGCAGTCTGTTCAAGGTTTTGTTATTCTTTTCTTATGTGTGGGTAATTAAAATATTTTCTTTATGATTGATTTTTTAAAATCTTCCCTATTAAAAGTTCCTAATCTGTCCGATTGAAAATTCCTAATCCTTCCTATTGAAAACTCCTAATCTGTCCGATTATACCCACACACAAGAATTAGTTTCACTTTACTCCATCTTTAATATCAAGAAATTCTTCAAGATATTTTTTAGGGATAAGATATCTTCTACCGGCCCTTACTGATTTTATTAAGCCTGAACGAAGCATCTTATAGGTGAGTGTTCTGCCGGTATGCAAAATACTCATTAAATCAACAGGAGTTAAAACATCACTATAATTATCAAGGATGTTTTTCTTTTCACCGTCACCCATAATTTTCATCTCCTTATTACAAATTATTTTCATCAAACCAATAAGCTTGAAACAATTTCCCACTATTTGTGAGAAATCTACCTTGTGATGATTTTGCTATTTGTTCAGATGCATCTGTACTATCCAATATGATTTGTGAAAGCACATTATCTGCCCTACCGCAAATTCTTGTATCAATGTTGTTTCTTATCTGACCACTAAGAATATTAGCATCAGGTCGTTGTGTTGCAAGAATCAGGTGTATACCAAAGGCTCTACCCTGTCTTGCTATAACAGAAAGTTCAGATTCTATTTTTAGAATTTCATCTTTCTGTTGTTTAACCAAACCTGTTTTATCAAGAATTTCAGCTATTTCATCACAAGAAAATACAATCCTCTTGAGATTATCCCTTGTCTTTCTGTTATACTCATCAATATTTGCAACGCCTGCATTACGCAATATTTGTTTTCTTTCCTTTAGTTCATTTGTTATACTGACAAGTACTTTTAAAAGGGCTTCCTTGTCTGTTAGCAAAGTGCATTTTTCATGCCATACAGGTGGAAAGTCTACACCGCCCTTAAAATCTGCAATATATACCTCTGCTCCTTTCTTTATACATTGCATAAGAACTAATTTTAGCAATACACTTTTTCCTGAACCTGTTGAACCACCAATAAGCATATGAGGGATTTTTGCAATATTTACAGTAACTTTTCCCAGATAGCCTTCACCAAGAACAATCTCAAAATTTTCATTACTAATCATATCCTCAGACCATTCAATGTAACTATGTAACTGATTTTCCCCGCCAACACACTTAACTATAATAATTCGGCAATTATTACCTTCACTAATTTCATCTATATGTATATTTAGTGCTGATTCTATTTTACTTTGTTTATCTTCCCAATCAGATAACGGAATACCTAATGTTTTGAATTTATAAATCATAACTTTTCCATTGCCTTTGTCCTTTGACAAAAGTAACGGTGCTTCACCGGCTGAATTAACAAACCCTATTCTATGAAGATTTTTACTTATTCCAATAGCATCAAAAGGCATTCCTATTATTAAAATTACAATCACTGTAACGAGTAAAATCGTAGTTAGAACAAAAAATGAAATAAATAGTTTATGCACATTCATAAGTGTACTGTCAGGTTTCCAAATTACATAACGAAAATGCCAAATTAGGAAACTTATCGCCGAATATATAATTGCTATTACCCTACCTAGGTTTTTACTGAAAATTCTTTTTATACCATTAGTAAAGTAAGTAACAATAATACGCATATTCCATTCGTTATGAAGGTTAGATTTTTTGTTATTATCAATCATCATTAATCACCTTAACCTTATTAATCTCTGTTGTGGTATAAACATTAAAATCAGTATATTCTATAAGGAAATTTATTCTTCTTAAAAAGGCTTTCCATGTTTCAGTCTTATAATGCTGAACATCTTTATATTGCTCGTTTAGAGGTATATTTGATGTAATATACACAGTATCATAACAAGCTACTTTATCATTAAATCTAGCCGGTAACATTAGTGGATATATATCAAGGTAATTCAACATTTCTTCAATAGGTATTTGAGATGCAAATTCTTCAAATACAAGAATCTGTTGCCCTTTATAGCTATCAAAATTTATACCTTTGTTATATCTATAGGAGGTTATTCTACAAATGTTAGATGCTTTATGCTTTTTGTATATTCCACTTGTTTTGCCTGTTCCTGATTTACCAAACACATAATAAACGGTAACTTGTCTTTTCTTTTCACGATAAATATTAGAAAACACTGTTTGCCTTATAGCATCAATTTCTTTTATCCTAAAACCATATTTAGGATGAGCTTTGATAATTTCATAAGTATCAAGACCTTTTTCAATTTCTTCAATTAATGCAGACATATCCGGTGAATTTTCATCAACAGGCTTTGGTATATTGCCAACTTCCTCAAATGTATCAATAAGGTTTGTACTTTCTTTATTTGTTCCTTTCCATTTACCTTCTTTGCGAAGATAATCACGATTTTCCATAGCTGAACCATTGGCTTTGTCAATGTGTGCTACAGGAAATCTATTTTTTAATGTTGAAAAACGAATTGGAGACTTTGAATAAATAAAGATGTGCATATGTTTTGTACCTGAATTACCTATTTCATCTACTAAACAAAAGTAATCAGGGTTAAACAAATGAAGAATATCCTTAACTGATTCATGATTTAGTTCATACTTTTCAGGATTATTTATAGTTAATAGCCATTTTCTGGACTGAGGATTTGCACTTCCCATATAAACAACTCCTTTGCTACTGCTACATTGCTACGATAGGGGTAATACTAACCCCTATCGTAGAGGCTCCGTTTGGTGTGCTTAAGGCACACCACCCGAAGCGATCTAGCACTTATATCAAGCCTTAGAGTTGCCACCTTGGGTACGAATACTCTTTGCAGTTGCCATAACTTTATAACCTTCAGGTGTCCAATATGGACGCATTTCAAGACCATCAAAAGTTACAACAGGATAGTTTTGGTCACTAGGCTTGTCTAGCTTACAGTCACCATCAATCTTTACTGCAAGTTTCTCAAATGCTCTTTCAGGTAAAGCAATAGTGTACTTAAAGCCACTAACCTCACCTGTTCTCTTGCCATTTTCATAAACATATGCAGGAGTAACATCTACAAGTACAGGATTTTTGCCAATAGTTTTGTTGGCATCAATCACTACCATATCAATGTTCATTTTTCCACCTTCTTTCTATATTGTTTTGCATTAATTAATGCTACTGTATCGATCGATGGCTTTAGTATATAAGATTTGTGTAAGAAAAAACAGGGCTGATATTAGCCCTGTTTTTTTCAAAGATAATGTGATATAATGAAATTTTATAATTATTTTATTATATTAAAGTTGACTATATTACTTGAATAAATAAAAAAAGAGCACAATCTTTTGAATTGTGCTCTCAGGTTAGTTTTCTTTTAAGGTTAGCCCATAATTTTATAAAAATTTTCAGAATTATCTTTTATTAACCTTTCAGTTTCTCCATATGAATCTAACATATAGTTAACTATTGTCCTTTTCACCCCCAGTTTTATATATCCTAATAGGAAATTACCATTGGGTCTTTCAGTTTTACCATTTTCATACTTATCAATAGTTGATACTTCAGATACTCCTAATGCATCTCGTATTTTTTCTTTGGTAACACCAAAAGATCGTAAGCAATCATTTAGAAGTGTTATTTGGTCTTTTAGTCTTGTATATCTTCGGATATCTAATTCTAGTTTTGCCCAATTAATACCTCCATCTTTATTTTCGTATATTGTTTTGTTAAATTGAGTATTACGATATATATTATGCATAACGGTGCCTTGTTTATTTTATAATTTTTTGGTATATTTTACTATACAAAAATAGTTCTTTTCAAGCAGCATAATAATATATCAATTATAAAAACAAAAAAGCACAACCCAAAAGTTGTACTCTGCCTCTCTTAATACATCATGTTATATCTTTATCAATATATTACCGTATTAACATTTATGAAAAATAAAAATTCGATGAAGATTAACGTTAACTTCTTTTTAATCAAAAGAAAATCATAAAAGAGATAGAATAATTAAAAAAATCATATAAATAAATTTATTTGATATAATTATACAACTTGAAAAAATCTATTCATTTACTATCTCTCGAAAAATCAATGCCACACCAAGAATTAACAAAGCCGTGGTATATTGGTGCTATAATAGACAGCACTAGTATTAAATCAGCTTTTGTTTTTATTACTAAGTACACGTTTTTACGAGTAGATATTTAATTCATGATTTTAACGCTATATCTTAAGTATTTTTACCTCTTTTTTTCTTTCTTTTTTAATCAGTTAGCTACAAAACACAAAGTAAAAACAACGAAAGTTTACCTCCTTAAAACCAATTTTGATTACCAAAGTAGCTCATCTAACCACTTTCATAATCTTCTTTGATTTGTCATTTTTACTAACATCTTACTAACTCCATTATACTTCATAATTTTATTATATTCAAGTGTTTATACATAAATTTTGTGTTTATTTTTAAAAAAGTAGTCTTAAATGCATATTTAAGACTACTAGTATATTTACTCAATTTTGATAACATAATATAAAAATCTCTATTATTCTTCAAATATAGGTATTGCATCATACTTTCCATTAAAATATTCATTAACAATTTTTTTATCAAACCTATCATCATACTTCATTAAAGAACAAATTGATGAATACCCCATATCATTCTTGTTAACAAAGTTAATCTCATCTTTCCTTAACATCTTGAGATTCATAAGCTGAGACTCATGAGTAGTAACAATTAGCTGAATATTTCTATCTATAGCCAAACTCAAAAATTCATTAACAAATTTGCAAGTTAATAAAGGATGAAACATTCTATTAATTTCGTCAACAATATAAACCATATCATCATTATGATTCAATAGGATTTCTATAATATCTAAAAGACGTACTGTACCGTCCGACTCTTCACCTAACGAAAATCTTGCATTAGAATTTTTATGTTTAAATTCTAACGTCTTATATTCAAATTCACCTTCATCATTAATGTTAATCATAAACATAGAATTTTTAGGAGTCCTAATTAATAGTGCTGGTGTTTTAATATTCTTTTCATTCTTCTTACCTATTTTTAAATCACTGAGCATTTTATGAATTTCATCCACATTTTCCTTGGGGATTTCCATCGAAAACTTTTCTGATGCTATATTTTTTACAGAAATTTTTTCTATACCTATTGAAAATGCATTCAATTTTTCTGCAATTTCATCTAGGTTGTCATGGTCAATTAGCCATGAATAATTTGTGATTGGTCTTTCGTCAAAGTTCACATATAATTTATATTTAATCCAATTATATACACTTTTAAATACTAGTGCTTTATTATTATTTTCATATAAACCATCCTTATACTGATTCATATATTTTAAAAATAATATTGGTGTCTCTCTATTCAAATCATTACCATACATTTTAATATGTTTTTTTAGCGATTGTGAATTTATATAGGTTCCTATAGTAATTTTCTCATTTGAAATATCTCTATAAAAAACATTACGTTTTGATCCACTTTTTAATTCTTCGTATAACCATTCTTCTGTAAAAGAACTAGTATTCAAGATGCACTTAAATCCATACACAAACACCTTATTTTCTATTTCAATTTTTATTTCAAATAAACTTTCTTTTTTCTTATTATCATCTCGAAGCTTACAATAATAAGGACATGAACCATTTTTGTAACCTCTAACAATTAAATTTTTAAAGAAAGCAAATGAAGAAACTAAATTAGATTTACCAGATGCATTAGCCCCATATATAGACATAAATTTTACTAATTTATTTTTTGAACTACAATATAATCTATCTGAATAATTCCTATATTTACCCGCCTTCATACTAAAAGTTTGCGTTTCATTAAAGGATAAAAAGTTTCCAACTTTGAATTCCACCAACATACTATCACTCCTAAACGGATTATACCTTTTTTTATACGTAAAATCAAGAGTTTCGCTTAAAAAAGCATTTAAAACCATCAATAATTCCATAAATTTGTTAAATATAGTCGCTTAAAGAGAAAAAATCACTTTGTTTTGCATTTTTCTCTTGACAAAGTGTATTTTCTTTGTTAGACTTATATTAGCACTTAACACAGAAGAGTGCCAAAGCATATTACTTTGTCTATTATCTATCGGAGGTGATATTATAACAACACAAGCGATAAAGCCTATTAAATAAAAAATGCTCCATCTAAATCTCATAAAAGATTTGATAGAACATTTGAAATGGATTGTAACAATTCAATTCTAACTAATGGACTTTATTATTACTTATAAGCCCAAAGATAGTGTGAACCTACATACCATATTAAGTAGCATTTTTATGATATCACAATATCTTTGATAATTCAAGCAACAAGTTTGTAATGTTTTGTAGGTTTTCATTATACGCTTATTTCCCTAAGGAGGGATCATTTGATTATTAACAAACGTAGAATTATCAGTGATAATCATCTACAAATCTTCAATAAAAATTCGAAACTAGCTATTAAGGTTCACAATGCTCTTGACGATCCACAAAAAGTTGAAAAATTTGGTTTCAACATAGATGATGCCGATGGCACAACTATTTTACCAAATATTTTTAATGTTTATTCAGCAAGAAATGCTGAACAATTTTATACAATCGACAAAACACTACCTAAAGAAAAATATACTCAAACTTTATATTGGACCAGACATGAATGGGCCGGAAGAAACGAAACCCGTGAGGTAACGGAATTTACTGATATAACTCGTAAGCGTTATCATAGGGATTATTATTTACCATATTCTGTTGAATTTTCTTTAGTAAAGACTGAATTTGAAAATTATATTATCTCACAAGAAATAGAATATACAGATGATAACGTTAAAAAAATACTCAACACAATAAACATTGCATTAAGCCTATTTGGTGAGTGTGAAGTTTTATCGGATGTTGAAGAAATTCATAAAGAAAAAAAAGTTATCCGTGTTAATTGGAATATACTACCTAAAGGCAAATATCCCTGGGATACAGTCAAAGGTACTATTGATACTATTTCTAAAAAGTATAATAATACTCAAAAAAAGATGTTATTGCGAAACTGTGACAAAATTAATAATCTTTCACCTGACTTTATTGCATATGGTAATGCAGGTTTTAATGGTTATATAGTTTTTGGCTTTACCGATAAAAACCTTTATGTATTAGAAAGTATGTTTCCAAACAATGCTACGTATATATTTGAGCAAGAGTGGGAATATTTATCAAAACTCTCTAAATGTGAGATACTTGATAAAAATCTACACAAAGCAAGAATTATACACAATACTAAATGGGATGAATCTTTCAGTAATTTGATGGAATAATATAACTGCTTTAAAAAATAGGTGATTGGCAATATAAGCACAATCACCTATTACTGAGTTTAATCTAAAAATTCAATAATAATTAACTCTAAATTATTATTTCTATTGTTTTCTATTAACTTTTATCAATACTTATAACTGTAGTTTCATCTTAAAGTTACCTAATACAAAAGAAAAGATTATATTTCATATCAATATTACAAAAAAGTCAAAGCCTTGTAGTAATTCTAATTACTACAAGGCTATTTTTATGTAATTATAGATCTAGTTCTTCAACACTTATATGTCTACCACTTAAATAGCATTCAAACATTCTTTTCGCTGGCATTAATCGTATTTGTATATTCTCTAAATTTAAAGCTTCAAACATATCCATTTTAACTTTACCTTTTTTTACAATACAATTCTTTTCAGTTGGCATTAGGAAGCAATTCTTTACATATTTAATAGAATTTTTCTCAACAAAATCCTTATACGCTAGTTGATATAAATACTGTTTTGTTACATCGTCAACACCAGGTTGTCCTCTTAAAGATTTATCATTTTCAAGTTGCATCGTATAATATTTTGCATCTAATATTATAAACAAATACTCACTATTAATCTCTTCAATTGTTATCAAATCAGGTTTAAGCGTTTTTTCAGCTTCTTTTTCAAAAGTTGAACCATCATTGTTATAACCTATCCATTGAGGTTTTTCGATAATACTAATAAGTTCATCTGTATCTTTATGTTTTTTCTCATTCGGAATTGTTAATTTGCCTGGAAGATTAAGGTCTCTTAGCTTTGTATGTAACTGATTATTCATAACATCAGCACATACATCTTCCCATACTAAATTAAAACTATTAGTTCCATACACGCTAAAACTTTCAACATCATCTAATGAACCATTATCGCTTATCAAAGATGCCATAGTTTTAAGTACTTCTTGTTTTCGTGTATTGAATTGCACATCAAGTTCTCTTTGAATTCTGTAGAGAATATAATCTTCATCTCCAAAATCATCAATAGTTTCATCGGACAATTCTACACCTTGAATATCTAGCAAATCAAGCAAATCAGCATTTTCTAATTCTTTACTGCATTTAGTAAGTAAAAACTTGTGCAAACGCATAAAATAGTCATTTCTATCGTTAACACTTTTTCTTGTTAAGTATTCAAAATAATAAGGTTTATCATTTTTCATTAACGGGAACATATTATTTATCGTTTTATCCCATAATATTTCACCCATACCATTTGTCTCAACAATTTCTCTATTATTAGTATACAAATCATTCTCAAAGTAATCGTTCAAGAAAAAAGTAATTATTGATAAACGGTTAAATGAACTAGTTTTTCCATCATTGCCATACATTCGGATAACTTGTTCAGATGAATTATGATGTTGAAGTACCTTTATAATTTGCTTTAATTGTTCTTTAGGTGTTTCAGTGGATAACAAATATTTAGGATAGCACTTAAGTACACAACCCTCTACAATGATTATTCCTACAAAAGTAAATACATATAGGTATTTGTCTGAAAATTCATCTTCATCACTTATTTCAATATCTTGTTCAAGTAAATCAGACATATCTCTCTGTTCAGAGTTATTTTTAACTTTTTTTACAATACCATATTCTTTTAATCTTTTAATAATTCTAGAAACATCAGTATCATTACAGTTAAAAATTATTTTCAAATTCTCTCTTTTGTATCTCTTTTGTTCTCTAACATATGCAGATATCATTCATCTGTATCCTTTGGTTCATCGTCTGATGGTTTTTCTATAAATTCTTTAGAAATTGATTCAGGGAAAATGAACACACCTTTAGTATCAAATGCTTTGCATATTTCAGAATATCTAATACCCTTATTTCCATCCTTACAGTTATCAAAGAAAGGTGATCTTCTTTGTTTTACTGCATCTTCAAATAAATACATCAAAACCTTATTCTTAAATACTTTTAAGAACTCATCATTAGAAGCGTTAAGAAGAATAGAATTGGAGATAAAATAAGGACCTAATAATTTATCTTCGTTAATTCTATAAGTTTCATTAGATAATTCGTTATTAATTGCTTTACGAATATCATTCCAAGACACAAGTCTAGCATCGTCACCAATACCAAATGTGTACTTCTTATCTTTAATTGAAGCGTTCATTGTATCTTCAGCGTCATCAATACCAAGATAAGTAAAGTCCCATCTTCTCTTAAATGCAGTATCCATTGGAAATACACCTTGGTCCGCACTATTCATTGTAGCCCAAATAAACATATTATCAGGTATTTTAATAGTCTCAACTTCGCTTTCATCAACACCTAATTCTTTAGCAAGATACACACGCATATCTTTTGATGTTGATATTTCATATTCGCTTACATTATTAGAATCTCTATCTAACAACTGAAAAACATCACCAAATACTGCTGCAACATTTGCCCTGTTAATTTCTTCAATAATCAATAGGTATGGTTCAGGAGAATCCGTCATTCCACTTTTTAGTGCTTTGGCTAACACTCTCATAAACGGACCCGGTACATACTCATAAGATATTTCTTCAGTTTTTCTAGTACCAGTGTATAGATTAACATATGGTCTTATTGCTCTTCCATGATTTCTTTCTACGCTATTATCTCCACTTGCATCAGAACCATCTTGTTTTTTAGTTTTGAATGATTCATCGGTATATAACCCTAATAATAATGGTAGTCTTGTTAATCCGTTACCTTTAAATTCATCATATAATAAATCGTATTTTTCTTGAGCCGTTTTAGATTTATCAGTTAAAACTTTCAGTATTTTTTCGCTATTTTCCGAAACATTATATTCAGTTGTTGTCATTACAGGTTTGTATGTACCTACAAAATTAGCATAAGAATATTCTGGGTGAAAGGTTACTCTTTCAAAATTGTTTTTGCATTTATCTAGCAGTTCACCTTTTTCTTTATTAAGAGTATAACTCTTACCTGTGCCCGGAGCACCAAAGATGATACGGTTTCTTTTATCCTCTTGTTTAATATTAGTACTAAACAATAATTCCATAACTATTTCCTTTGTTTTTCCACAGTCTTCTTCATTTTCATATTTCTCTATATCCATATAATCATAATATGATTCTATTGTTGTTCCATCCCAAAATGAGTTACAGTTGATTATATCGAATATATCTGCCTTATTTTGTTTAGTTAATTCTTCATTACTAATTAAAAACTTTTTATTTTCTTCGACAATACATCCTGACCACTTTAATATACTAAGCATATCACGAATTTGCCTATCTTCATGCTTCCATTCATGATCATCCTCTGAAGTACTAATAGAACTAGGTAATATTCCACTCTTTCTATATTGTAGTATTTCTTCTATAAGTTGCCCTATATCTGGTTTTCTCTTTTTTGCAACATTGTCATTATAAAAAATAAAATTTTTTATTTCTTCTTGCGTCAAATAAGAAACACTACTCCCATACAATAAATTCATCATATATAGTAGTTTAACAACGATACGTAAAGGAACTAATTGTATGCCATCAACTTTTGAAGAATTATACGCATCTTTTGTCCTCATATTAGGATATTGAAATTTCTTTATAAAATTTAAAACAACAGACCTTGTATCCCCAACATTTGCAGCTTTTGCACAATTACTTGTCTTTGTTAACGCAAAATAAAAACCCAAAGTATTTATATTGTTATTAGCACTTTTATTCTCGCTTGCTGATGGAATAGTATCCGTAACAAAACAATGTCCGGCATTTTTCAATGATTCGTCAAGTTTCGAAACTCTCAAATCATTTGTAAATACATAATGATACATTTATCATTCCTCCATACTCTTTAATAAATCGACAATTGCAAAACCCACTGCTTTTGCTAACTTTGGTGGAACAGCATTTCCTATCATTTGATACGCACTTCCTTGAGTACCAATAAAATCAAAATCATCATCAAATGATTGTAGTCTTGCTGCCTCTCGTACAGTGATCGATCTACTTTGCTCAGGATCATAATGAATAAATCTGTTACCATCTTTATATAAATGTGCAATTATTGTTGTACTAGGTAAGTTTGGTTCTAAAACATGATATCTGTGAATCGGTGACTTTGATCCGATTTTCTTTTCATAAAGTTCGCTTATCTTTTTACTATTATATTTGCGTTTTCCAGATTCAATATCTTTGGCTAATAAGTGAAAAGTATCCATATCTCGGAGATTGTGATATCTAGGTTTATGCCATGTAATATTACATTCCGGGGTTGCATGTGACTTTTTTTTACTATGATGTTCTTGATCCCAATATGCTTTACATATTGGTAAATCACCAATTGCATCTTTTACAGTAAGTATTTTTTTACCTCTATACTTTGGAAGGATCTCCTTATAAAAGTCGTTTAAATGACTTTGAATATTGCTATATCTCCGTGAATCTATACCAACTATAATCATCCTCACTCTATTTTGAGGGACAGAATATTCGCTTGCGTTAACTTTTGAAACACTTAGGTCATCTATTATTTCATATCCAATTTCTGAAAAACCTTTTCTAATCAATTCTGTAATAGGCACCCCATTAGGGGCAGCGCTTAATATTCCCGGAACATTTTCAAATACAAACAATTTCGGACGATATCTATTTACTACATTTAAATAATGTTCAAATAAATAGTTCCTATAATCATATTTCATTCCATCTTTATCTCTAATACGACCAGCAACAGAATATGCCTGACATGGAGGTCCTCCAATTATAATATCAATCCCATTAGATTTATTAACAAAATAATCTAGTCCCCTTCCTTTTCCGTATTTATCATCTTGCCAACCGTTATACAGTTCTTCTTCTCTTTGTATATCAAAATACATAACTCTATCAGAAGCATCTTTCATTTTCCATTTTGTTTTTAGTCTATTTATCAATGTATCAACTTGAGGCTTAAGCCACTCTACGGCTGCAATATCTAAATATTTTCCGCTTTGTAAAAAACCTTCCTCTAAGCCACCACATCCAGCAAATAAATCTATCATTTTGTATTTACTCGGCATTTTATTATCCTTTCAAATATTTCTTTAACTGTTCAGCAATAATCTGTCCCAACATTGGTGGAACTGCATTTCCCACCTGACGGTACTGTTGTGATTTATTTCCATAAAAAATAAAATCATCCGGAAAACTTTGTAATCTAGCACTCTCTCTTACCGTCGGTATTCTATTCCATTTATAATGGAAATGGGAACGGTGTCCCGTATTAATAGTGTTAGATGGTTTTTTACTATGATATCTTGTAAGAGCTTCATGATATTTGTATAATCCTCTATATTTTTCTGGTAAGGCTCTATAATTTTTTCCTTCAGGAACAAGAGATATCATTTTTTTTGTTTTCTCTATCGGTATACTCCCTATATGATTTTTCACATTTGCTGAATTTTTTCTCATTTTTTTTTGATAATTATTAGATGGCGGCATTATATAGTCCTGTAACTCTTCACCATATATAATATCACCATTCTCTGTTTGTAATGACGGTAAATCTCCGATAGCTTCTTCACAAGTAATATAATGTTCTGAATCTACAGTAGGTGTTGGAAACGCAAATTTAATATTTGAATTTCGTAACCCAACAAAAAAAACCCTTTTTCTCATCTGTGGAATACCGTAATCTGGTGCATACAGTAATTTAGGATTCATTATATAACCTATTTTTTCAAATCCTTCCATAATTCTTTTAGCACCAATGCCTCCATTTGTTTGTATCATACCTGGCACATTTTCTAATACTACTGCTTGGGGTTTCAATCTATCTGCCAATTCAACCATTGCTAAGTATAACGTGTTTCGTTTATCATTTGCATCTCTTGGACCTGCAATAGAAAAGCCTTGACAAGGAGGTCCTCCAATAAGTACATCCAAATTTATATTTTTTTTAACAATATAATCTACAATAATAGAAATATTATTATGATCAAACAAGTCTAATTTCATAGTTTCTGCAGATCCATGATTCTCCTTGAATGTTTCCAGTGCAGCATCATCAAAATCTACCCCTAAAACAATATTGTATCCAGCATCATAAAAACCACGGGACAATCCCCCAGCGCCAGAAAACAAATCTACACAGGTAAATCTTCTACTCATCACTAAACTCCTTTTATATACAACAACATAGTTATATTCTATAATACAATCATCATAAATTAAAAAACATTATATATAAATTCTATCAACTTTATTCCATAGAAATTTTGTTTCATGTTTTAGAATCAACTGTATCAAGTGAAATATGCTATATTATTATATTCTATAAGTGAGTTAAAAGCAAACTAAATCTGTACTTTTTAAATTATAAATAATTACTCTACAATTAAATCGATAATATAAATAATTAAACCAATACCATAATCATATACAAGTTTATACTATTTCTACATATGATTATTGAAAAACTAGTATATAATCGATATATTTGTTGAACCGCAAATCCTACATTTATTTTTATCGTTAAGATCCATATAATCATAATCAGATTGATAACAATTATTACAAAACATATAACTTTTAGTGGATAGTGCATGTAGTTTTACTACTCTATTAATTTTTATTTTATCCTTTATTTTATCCGAACCAAATATAAAATCAGGAAATAAATATAATGATGTTTTGCATTTATAGTACTCGTCGTCTACACTACTTTCTATATATCTAATATTATTATTTAATACAACATGATAACGCCTTTCCTTTTCATTTTTCCAAGTTTCGTCCTTAAACGAAAGATAAAAATAAGGCATAATCTCATTTAAAAATTCATTTTTTTGAATGTCCGTAAAATCAAAAATATTAATTAAATCACACAAATACTGTAGTTCTTGTTTTGCTTCTTCTTTTGAATATATAACGTCATAAAATAATACATCTCCTAAAAACGTCTTATCATTATACAATCCAGTTGGCGACAATATATCTGATATTCTGTCACTCTTATAGCCAAACACATTATTTCCATATTCCTCTTTCATATATTCATCAGGAGCAGTTTTAGAATAAGAACAAACAAAATGATTTTCAGGAACTTTTATTTTTATAGCCTTTATCCAATCATGATTATACCAATTTTTGTCATTAATTAGTTCAATTAAAATTTTCATTTCCCTTGGATCATTTAGTTTATTTATTTTTTTCATCCATATCTCATGATTACTTAATGCTTTCTCTGCACTTTCATCGCTAATACATTTATAAAAACATTCATCACTATCATTTCTTGATCTCATAACCCAATTGCGCACAGATATAAGCACTACACTTTTTAGGGGACGCTCATAAGGATGTTGTTTTGACTCATTTATTAGCTTGGATTCTAATTCAAATAATTTATATATTTCCTCTCTACTAAACGAAGCAATCGGTAATAGTTTTCTAGATTTACACGAGGAAAGATCCCTCATCAAAACTATGTATGAGTGAGCCATACTAAAAATAATATTATTAATTTCTTTTGTATTTTCCTTTCGTAAATAAGATAAATTATAATTAATATACTCAATTATTGAATCACAAAAAGATTGGTTCTTTTCATAATTATATTTCATAAACACTTGATAAAATAACTGTAATACTGGACATAATTGTAAATATTTTTCAATTATTAAAGAGTCACCAACATTTGATATATTTATACCCATTTGATTTTTAAAATAATACATCATTTTGTGACTAGTTGATACAACTACTAACATTCTGTATAAATATATTTTTACACTTTCACAATGCATCTCACTTGCATAAAAATATATAGAGTTTATTAGCGCAACTTCATAATCAGTGTATCTAACTTCACCAATATAATTTGCTTCGTTAAGATCAGTTTGATCTACTAAAGAAAATAATATTTCTTTATTTTTATATGATGGTTTCTCTCTAAATAACAATAAAGCATTATATATATCTTCTAAATTTTGTTCATGATAATTAACTGGCCAGTCAACAGGTTTTTGAATCTTTTTATTATCCATTTATTTCAAATCTCCCACAATAGATTAATCTGTTTTAAACACTATATATAGTGTTTGTATTAACTAAAAAATATCTTTTAATCAAGCTCTACCCCACTCTTAATCAAATATAATTATATAACCGATTACTAGACTTTGTCATCAAAATAAGATATTCCAATATACTCTTTTAAATCATATACACTATAAAATCCAAATTCATCATATCTCTCTGGTGATTCTTTAGAATTAAATGAATTAGTTATTCTAATTGCACTTTCCAAATTTAAACACTTATTGAACAAATCTATTGAATAATCATTACAACTATTTAAATATAAAACAATCCATTCTTCAGGTGACATTTTCTTTTCATTACTAAGTTCATTAAACAAAATTCTTACAAAGCATGAACAAAAATCAACATAATAATTCTGATCTTCCATTGATAAATCTATCTCTTCACCTTCAAACAGATTTTTAAAATCCACACTTGTTCCAATAAAATTTTCAATATTTTTAATACTACCCTCTTGCAACTTGTAAATAGCAATATTTTTTTGCTGATTATATGTATCTTTCTTTATCGATTCAAAAAAATCAAAGAAACAAGTTCCTATATCAAAAATGTCTTTATTTTTTACTATATCTATACTCCATAAATAGTACAATTCTTCAGCTGTTTTCGCTTGTTTTGTAGAAAGTCCTAATAAATCAATAAATTCTTTATCTTTGTCAGTCATATCACTCATTAAAATACTCCTTGACCTATGTATTGTTTCAACAATTCTTCTGGTTTTGTTTTTCGCATTTATGCGTGATTTATAAACAAAAAACTTTACAACATCTCCATATCTTATGATAGCTAAACATCTTTCAGAAATAGATCGTTGTAATGCTTTTATAAGATTCAGCCGAGAAGGAAAGTAAGAATCTTTCATATTCTCTACATTAACATCAAATAAAATGACAACTATATTTCCATCAACAAAAGGAAATGAATATAAAATTTCAGCTTTATTAACATAACAAGCTAAAATTCTCTTTTCGCATTCTGTAGGATATATAGTTTTTAAATAATTTTCAATATCATAATTCATAAAAACTTGATTTTGTTCAGGAAATTTTAAAAAGTCATACATAATAATCACCTTGCAATAGTAACTTGATATTCAATAATGTAATACATATTTTAACAAATTATATCATAATTTTAGTAATTATTCAACAAAATATATTTATTTTTTTATTCACAAAATGATATAATCAAGGCAAGAAAGTAATTTATAGACGATTAATTTTACACAGGTGGATTATGTTTTTTGCGATATTTTCAATGATAGTATTAATGATAGTATTAATAATTATTGTTATAATTTTAATTGTTCCTGAAATCAAGAAAATAAAATTAGATGATATATTTGAGTCCCCTCAAAAACGAGCAGGTAAAAAAGGCGAGTTCTTTGCAACCAATGTCATAAAAAGTACGCTTAGAGAAGATGACTTACTCTTCACAAATATTAATATTTCTTATGATGGAAGACCGGCAGAATTAGATAATGTTGTAGTGAACCAATACGGTATTTTTATCATAGAAGTTAAAAATTATAGTGGGAAGTTAGTCGGGACTGAGGATGATTATGAATGGCAAAAATATCATACTACACCATCAGGAAATACATATTTTAAAATGGTTAAAAATCCTATCAAACAGGTAAAAAGGCAAGTTTATATATTAGCAAAATACCTATATTTTTATGGTGTAGATGTATGGGTCAGTGGATTTGCATTTCTCATCAACAGAAATAGTCCTGTTGTTAGCGAATATGTACTAACAGATATTAATAACATAGACAAAGTAATACACAATTCTAATCGAAATAGGCTCACACCTAAAACCATTGAGAAAATAGCATCAATTCTTTCAAAATAAACAGCCTTGTTATTTTCAAATTTTGCAGCTAAAAACGAAAAATCCGTTTTTAAGTTTAAAAAAGATGTAAAATTCAATGTATTATTAAAATAATGAGGAAATAAAAACAGATTTTCCGTAATTAATTACCGGAAGTTGATTTGTTTCAGCTTCTGGTTTTCTTTTGTATATATTTCTATTGTTATAAAAATCAAAGTTATGAATATAATTACAAAGTAAATTTATAAATATACATATAATTTAGGGTTGACAAGGATTGATTTGGTGGTATACTCAAAGGTAGAAAAGATGTTTTCAAAAATAAAAACCACTATGCAACACTCTACTTTTGGTTACATAATGGTTCTAAATTTTACTCTTATAAAACTTAATAGTGCATTGGAAGTCGTGTTCGGTTTTATGTTTTGCGAATGATGTTAATTTCTTCTAAAAATTTTTCTAAAAATTTTTTAGAAAATTGGAAATATGTTGTTAGTTCGTTTAAAAGTATAAAATGTTATAAAGTGTCAGTAGGCCCGATGTTTACTGGCTTTTCATGACACTTTTTATCACTTTAAAACACTAAAAAATCTTACCCTGGGGCCGCTCCAAAACCGCGTGCCGAGGGTTCGAGTCCTTCTGCCCCTGCCAAGCAAAGCGCCTTGAAAACGGCTTAGGTATGCGGTTTTCGGGTGTTTTTTCTTTTATCTAATTCAACCAAATTTATGCAAAAATCCTCGGATTGCCATCCGTTTGCCGTCCAACACTATAAAAAATTATAATAACGCTTGTAATTTACTAACATTAGGATTTAAACTTATCTATTATATTGTTTAGCATAACAGCTTAACATATTAACACTTACTATAATATAATGAAAATGAAGATAGGATTGGCCTATCAAGGGGTGTTTTCCTTACCCAGCGAAGTGGGAGTGTTTAAAGATGCGAAGCCTTAGCATATAAAATAATGAGACAAAAATTGATGGAGCTTGAACCATTTTAAAAAATCAGTGAAACGGAACCCAACCGTTGCGAATTAGGACTTTTATTGAAAAGTAAGACAGGTAACATTTTGATTATGTTACCTGTCTTTTTGTTTTTATAATATAGTTTTATTTTTCAATCACTAACAGAAAGCCCCTTAGTCCTGAGTATAGTATGTTATAACTTTTTTCTTTAATTGATTAAACAAGTCTATATTTTCCGACTTTATCATTAGATTATCAAAATAATAGTTACTTAAGGATTTTAGAAAAGCCAATTCATCCATATATCCGTTCAAGGTATTCTAATGCAGAAATATGCACTTCACTAGTAGCTGACTTCATAATCGTCACCATTTAACACATAAAAATCAATCAAAAGCATTCTTTTATTTTCTCCAATATAACTACATCTGCCGGACAGAAGTTATAATTTGGAATTTCATTTTCAGTTATCCACTTTAGGTCTTTATGTTCAAGAAGAGTAGGTTTACCACTTACTATTCTAGAGTTAAATACAGTTAGGTTAATAGTGATATCAGGATAAGTATGCTTTGTGCTGATAAATTCACTGTCAACTTCAATCTCAATATCCAATTCTTCTTTACACTCTCTTATTAAGGCTCGTTCCTTTGATTCACCTTTTTCAACCTTGCCACCAACAAATTCCCACAACAATCCTCTCTTTTTGTTAACAGGTCGCTGACATATCATAAATTTTTCACCGTTCCAAATTAGAGCTGCTACCACTTCAACTATATTCATCATATTTATACCACCAATTTATTTGTTTTCTTTAAGAATCTTGCAGGTATTGGTTTTTCTAATCTCCATGTAATATTCATAGGTTTTGAGCCGGTATGACTAACATAAGTTGCCTCACCAAGAAATGTATAAGGTGACACATTACCAAAGGAATCATTCTTAAATTCTCTCACAAATAGCAAGACCTTACTGCCCTTTTCTTTGTGATGAATATACCTTTGACCTGTTGGTGAGGTTTCTGAAGTTGTACTTTGGCTTTGCCAATGGAACAATTCCTCATTTATGGAATAATCATTATACATAGTTGTAGGGGAATAGTCCTTATCAGCCTTATTTAATGTTAATAAAAATACATCTATTCCCTTATCTTTTAGCCAAATAACACCTTGTCTCATTGCACTAAAGTTTAGATAATCAAGTCCTGCTAATAACTGTCTTTGAGAATATGTACAGTAAACATCCAAAGGACTATCAAAACCCAAATCAATAGTTTCATCAACAAAATCAATACTGTTGAATTTGTATTCCAGCAGCTCTATAAGTTCACCTTTCATTATTGGGCTGTCAGACAATGAATACAAATTACTTAATACTTCTTCATCACTAAAATCTTCAATTGCCTTGCTCCATACTGTAATATAAAACATTTGGAGCATTCGTTTATCAACTGAGGATAATTTTTCAAAATCTATATTATCTATGCTGTTTAAAAAAACAATTAAAAATTTTATCCATCTTCTAGAGTCAATAGAAGTAAACCTTACAAATGCTTTGGTCATTACTTCTTCTATCGGTTCAGAAAAATCATCTAGTTTTCCGGCTTTAACACACAATCCGGAAAATGTGGAATATTTATAAACTGCTCTAGGGTCTAATCTGTAGTGTAGCAAGAAATTTGATAAGGTTAGTGTTTTGCCGGTATCTTCTTCAAAACTTGCAATTCTTGCAACAAGTCCTGCAGTATTGCCATATGAACTGCGTATATTGTCTAGAATATACTTTTCTGCTTTTCTCTCTAGTTGAATATAGCAACCCTTAGGAACTGACACAAAACCATCCTTAATTTCTCTAGTTATTCCTCTTGTTGTATTTGATAATAAAGCAGAAAATTTATATTCAAAATTATATTTTTTATTGGCTTGACCGATAAAATCAAGAACAGTAAGACATTCCTTATCTTCTGATAAACGAAGGCCTCTACCTAACTGTTGCAAGAAAACTGTAAGGGACTCTGTAGGACGTAAAAACAAAACTGTATTTACTTCAGGAATATCCACACCTTCATTGTAAATATCCACAACAAAAATAAACTTAACATCACCATTTACAAGTTTATCTTTTGCTGAGTTTCTCTCTTCATCTGACGATTTACCGGTTAAGAAAATTGATGGAATACCACATTTATTGAAGTAATCACTCATAAATTCTGCATGTTCAATAGAAACACAGAACCCAAGACCTTTTACCTCATTAATATCAGTTACATATTTTATGAGAGAATTTACAACTAAATCTGCTCTACGGTTAGCTACTGCTCCACTAAATGTGTAAATATTAGAAAGTTCTTTCTTGTCATATCCACCTACTGACCATTTTAGGCCATCCAAATCAACATTATCAGTTACACCAAAATACTGAAATGGACAAAGCAATTTCCTGTCAATAGCCTCAGGCAATCTTATTTCTGCTGCAATTCTGTTATCAAAGTAGGATAAAATACTTTTACCGTCCATTCGTTCAGGTGTAGCGGTTAGTCCTAACAGTACAGTCGGTTTATAATAGTCAAGTAACTTCTGATATGTTTTAGCAGCTGCATGGTGGAATTCATCCACAATTATATAGTCATAAAAGTCATCTGTTGTAACTTCATAAAATTTTTGTGAATTAAAGGTTTGTATTGAAACAAATAAATTATCAATACTATCCGGTTTATTTTTGCCAACAAATAATTCACCAAAATTTGCATCTTTAAGCACTGCCTTAAAGGTATAAAGGCTCTGCTTTAGAATTTCTTCTCTATGTGCAACAAATAGCAATCTACAAGGTTTTCCCTTATTCTTTCTTCTAAAATTTCTATAATCAAAGGCAGAAATAACTGTCTTACCTGTACCTGTTGCAGCAACAACAAGGTTGCGATAATAGCCTCTAACTTCTCTTTCAGCTTGAAGTTTATCCAGAATTTCTTGCTGATATGAATATGGCAAAATACCAAGGGTATAACTCTGAGACTCTATATTATTATCAAAGTGCTTTTCTGCCCTTAAAGCCCTTGATAATCTTTCTTTTTGGCTTTCTGCATAATATTCAAATTCTTTAGAATTCCAATAACTTTCAAAGGTAGCTTCAATTTTTAATATAGTCTCAGGCAAGTCCTTCTTAGTAACCTTAACATTCCATTCAAGGCCACTTGAAATAGCTGCATTTGAAAGGTTTGATGAACCAACATAGGCAGTAGTAAAACCTGTATCTCGATAAAAAACATATGCCTTAGCATGAAGTCTGGTTACCTTTGTATCATAGCTAACCTTGATTTTTGTATTAGGAAGTTTCCTAAGTTCTTCAATAGCCTTAACATCAGTTGCACCCATATATGAGGTTGTTATTATGCGTAATTCCCCACCATTTTGGGTAAAGTCCTTTAGTTCGTTAATAATTAATCTTAGACCACTCCACTTAACAAATGACACTAACATATCGATTCTATTGGAAGAAACGATTTCCTTTTTCAACTCTGTGTACATTTGTGGTTCGTGAACTGCACCGGTAAAAAGTGAACTTTGTGCAATAGAAGTTTCAGGTCTTATAGTCTTAACTTTATTATTAATTGATTTTACACTATTCTTTTTATCAAAAACCGATAAAAGCTGTTCAGCCTTGCTATTAACTGCAAAACTATCAAAATCTTCATCTTCTGTTTCTTCTTTTATAACAGAAACTATCTTGTTTATTAAAGAAACTCTATCAGCTAAATTATCATCACTAATATAGTTAAGTCCTTTTTCAATAATATCAGCAACATATTGTGACAAAATCTTTGATGATTCAGCCTTATCAATTTCTTTAATTTCAGAAAATTTATCAACTGACTCATCAATATCCTTTTGTAAAGACTCATTTATAACCTGTTCATATAAACCATCTTTTAACATTTTGTCACCTACTTATTAGTTAATGATTTTAGTGTATCACTTATAATAAAATAAATAAAGAAATTAATTAAAAGTAACACTACCCTTTTTGCTATAACTTCTTGTGACCTTAAAAAGTTCATAGGAAGTTACGGCTGAGAAGTAGTCTTGATACTGTTCCTTATAATTTTCTTCAATAGTTTTCACAATATTTTTCAACTGCATAATTACTGCAACAATATGCTTACAAGCATAGTTACAGTAACAATCACAAATAAAGTTACTTACTTCACCGTTTTTATATGTAAATTCAATTTCGTAAATATTTGTACCATCAACAATAGCCTTACCCATATTACCGGCAACTGAAAGATAAATTACCCTACCGTCAAGGTAATAATCAATGCCTTTTTCCTTAACATTATAAGGTACTTTCAGTTCTGAAATATCCTTTTCCAACAAAAAGCCTTCTTCGTCTTCGTCAGAAACAACAATTTCTTCTTCATCATTAAAAGGTGGTTTAAACCAAGTTATAACCTTTTCATAAGGGATAACTGACTCATCAAAAGAAATAAAATAGTCACCTGCAAAGAAAAATTCACCTTTAACAGTAGTATCTGCTAAGGCAACAACCTTTTTATAGTCAGATAGCTTTATCTTGAAGTTATAGTTCACTTCTTCAACAAAGCCTCTTTCACCTTCTAACTTGCCATCAACAAAAACAATGTCGCCTTTATGCAAATCGAATTTATCATTGTAATAAGAAAGAACTCTGTTATTCTTCTCAAAACGAACACTAACAAGGGATTTTCTAGCTTTCATCTCAGGCTTTTCTACTGCTATAGTTTCTATATTTTCATTAACTTCATTATTATCATCACAATAAAAACCTATTTTGTTTGTCATAAAAATTCTCCTTTACAAGTTAGTTCTTTGTTCTATGTATAAAATAAACTTACATTACCTTCTATACTCTTATTTCCTCTATAGGTAGTATCTATAAATTCAATATCTTCTTTCCAGCGCTTGATTGCTAATTCGCTCTTTTTATGTAAATTCATATTTATATTTATCTGGCTGATAATTTCATAAGGAGTCATTAGTTTATATGTGATGATAGAATTGATAATTTGATGTCTTAATCTACTAGTCATATTCTTTGAACCAACCTTATATCCATACAAAAAAAGTTTTGATTGCGAAGATAATTCAGTATAATCAAAGTCATCAATATATCTAAAGCCTTTGTTAATTCTCTCTTTTTTATCTTTATAGCCCTTTATTAAACAAATCAACCCTCTATTTTGGCTTAAATAATAATCCAATAGCGCTTGTTGTATATAATACTTGCTACAATCATTACAGTAAAAACATTTAATATAAACATCTTTTTCTAAAACATTCTTTACCTTTATCTCAACTAATTCAATCTTATGTCCTGCTCTTTCACAAGGGCAACGGTATTGATATACTTGTATATCCAATAATTCATTTTTGTTTTTTGTAAAATCTTCTATCTTATTTACTTTTTGTAATCTATAATATTGTGCAATAGCACTTTCATCAAATAGATAAAATTGTATTATTTCACAATCAATACGTTTTCCGTTTCTTTTATAACTAGTTTTTCTATCTCCTGTTGTTATTGCACTTAATAAGCAATGCCATTCACTAGACCCTGATAGTAATAAGTAATGTGCTCTAAATTCTCTCCTCATATTGTAATAGCTATCCTTTACTTCTATCACTCCATAGCTAAGTAAAACACCATTTTCTTTTACTCTAATTGATGCAACTGGAGTAAATTTTATATTGAAATTTCTTAAAAACACATTATTAAACAACAGTTTATCTGTTATTTCTTCAAATGTATAATTATTTGGTTTCATATATTTAAAATCAACCATCACAAATTTCTTATTATGAGCTTCTGTTATTTCATTATACATCTTCTTGTACTCATCATTGTGTACAAATATTTCACCACAACTTTTGCATACATGACACCTAATCATTACATTCTTATTTCCCAATGCAATCAAACCGTTAACTTTGTAATACTCTCTATTTTTACACTTACATGGTTTTTCAATACTCCCGTCATATATATACAAATTGTAATCATTAATAATTATTGTACTATTATTATAGAAAACTTTTTTAGCGAAAAGGCCGTTAGCCTTTAAACTGTAAGGATATTTATAATTGTTAAAATAATATTGGTCACAGATTTTACAATGTATCAACTCTAATTTGTTATTTGGGTAAAACACATAACCCTCTTCTGTTTTTCCGTTATATGAAGATTTGATTATATTTTTATTTTTATGTATAGGACAAGTTGGCTTTGGATTAATAAAGTTTAGATTCATAATATGCCCTCCAATTAACATTTTTTCTTTTCTACAATAAGCTTAAATGACAAAGTGAAGTTAGGGTAAATATACCCTTTTCACAACAAAAAGCCAAATAAGCGGTTTTATGAGGCTTTTAAGAGGATATACACCCTCAAAAATCCGAACTTCACTTTGGCAATTTAAGACTTCATCTCCTATATAATATCACATTCACTGTCCCAAAAATGGGACTTATCTTTTAAATAAAAAGAATATTAAAATTGCTTGGAGATTATTTCTCTTATATTGTTTTCAGCCTCTTTTACTTCTTGGTAAAATTCTTGTGATGACACTCTAAGGCAACCGTTACCCATAATAATAAGTTGCTCTAATCCATCAGAAGTAACAACCTTTACCCTATTATTCTTGGCTAATTTTTTAGTTACTTTTTCAATATATGAGTCGGCAGTTTCTGCTTCTTTTGTGTAGACAATGTTGATATTATTTAGCTTATCAACTTCACCTACACCACCCTTAACTTTGTAAGCATCAAAAACTACTATTACTTCACATTTTTTATAACCTTGATAGTTGCAGAGAATATTCAGCAATTTTTCTCTTGCACCGTCAATAGTGGTTTTTGCAAGTTCCTTTAAATCTTCCCATGCAAAAATTACATTATATCCATCAACTAACAAATATTCTTTACCGTCATAGTTAGGAGCTTTTGATGGTTTATACTTAGGGTCTTTCTTTGTAAAATCAAAATGTCTTTTCTCTACATTTGTTTTCTTCTGTTTAATAGGTCCGTAAGTTTGTTCAAAGATTTGCATTAACTCATTATCAAGTGCAAACAAATCTTCTTTACCTTGATAGTTAGAAAATGACCTTTTCTTCTCTGCAATAGTTTCAGTTACTTTAGGCTGAGATAATACACTTGTTAGGTGCATTTGGGACTTAACCTTATCCCACTTAACATTATAACCTGCACCCTTAGAACAAAATACTGAGTCACAAGTGTTATCAACATCACCGTCACAATCATAACCTATACTTTCGATAACCTCTTCACTATTATGACAAGGCTCATAGCCCTTTAGGTTACACACTAATTTACCTTTACCATGGGTATATTGGATAACATCCTTAGTATAATCGTGCATTGTAGATACAGGTGCAGTACCTGTAATTATAGAAAAGTCACCCTCAAGTTCCGGTGGGTTAAATGAACCACTCATATACTGAATATCAGCCATAGCCTTGCCTACATTTTCTGTTGGCACTTCAAGAGTAAATTCATAAACCGGTTCTAGCAAAATACTTTTTGCCTCTCTTAAACCTTGCCTTACAGCTCTATAAGTGGCTTGTCTAAAGTCACCACCCTCAGTATGTTTTGGGTGGGCTTTACCGGAAACCAAAGTTATTTTCATATCTGTAATAGGTGAGCCTGTCAGCACACCTATATGAGTTTTCTCGTACAAATGAGTAAGGATAAGCCTTTGCCAGTTTTTATCAAGCAAATCTTCTTTACAATCTGTTGCAAAGGTAAGACCACTATCTCTCTTTGTTGGCTCTAAAAGTAAATGCACTTCTGCATAATGGCGTAATGGTTCAAAGTGACCTACACCCTCAACAGTATTTTCTATTGTTTCTTTATAGATAATATTTCCTTGACCAAATGTTACATCAAAGCCAAATCTCTCTGAAATAATAGACTGTAACACTTCAAGCTGAATATCACCCATTAACTTTACTTGAATTTCCCCTAGTCTACTATTCCATTCTACTTTTAGCTGAGGGTCTTCGTTTTCAAGTATTTTCATTTTTTGCAATGCAGTATGGGCATCAACTTCACCTGGCAAATTGATTTTGTATGTAAGTACCGGTTCTAATACCGGTAAACTTGAATTGTTCTCAACACCTAAACCGTCACCGGAAGAAGTAAAGGTGATACCGGTTATTGCACAAATTGTACCTGCAGTAGCCTCTTGGATAGCAGTAAACTTTTCACCGGAATATATTCTAATCTGCTGCACCTTTTCTTGTTCCTTATTCTTAGGACTTTGTAAAATTTCTTTTACCTTTAATGTACCACCTGTTACCTTTAGGTAAGTTAGCCTTTGACCTTTATCCTCAGCAATTTTATATACTTTACCGGCAAATTCATCACCATAACTATTCATCTCGGAATAATTATAAATACAATCTAAAAATTCCTCAGTACCCTTTAGCTTTAGTGCTGCACCAAACATACAAGGGAAAATCTTTCTATCTTTAATTGCTTTTACTATATGGGATTTTTGTAAGTTACCCTCTTCATATTTAACCAATAAATCTTCATCACATAGTGCAATATTTTCATAAAATTCATCAGTATCTACAGTATCAAAGTCAACACAATTATCACTTAGCTTTGACTTTAACTTAGCCATTGCTATTCCCTTATTAGCACCGGCAAGGTCCATTTTGTTAACAAAAATAAAGCAAGGCACATTATATTTTGCAAGAAGTTTCCACAATGTTTTGGTATGACTTTGCACACCCTCAGTACCACTTACTACAAGAATTGCATAGTCAAGAACTTGTAAAGTTCTTTCGGTTTCAGCAGAAAAATCCACATGACCGGGAGTATCAATTAAGGTAAACTGTGTATCCTTATAATTTAGTACTGCTTGTTTAGAAAAGATTGTAATGCCTCTTGCTCTTTCAAGAGAAAATGTATCCAAAAAAGAATCTCTGTTGTCAACTCTACCGATTTTGCTTATGTTACCTGATTGATATAACAAAGCCTCAGAAAGTGTTGTTTTTCCTGAGTCAACATGAGCTAAAATTCCCACAACAATTTTCTTCATTTTCTCACTTCCTTAATCTGTCTTTTAATATTCTATCATACCCACATTTGTTATTCAATAACCTTTACAAAAGAAAGAAAACTAACCGGAGAGGGTTAGCTTTCTTCCAAAAGATTCCACTTATACTGGCTACCACCACTTGTCTTAACATACTGATAAAGTGTACTTGTTTCTGCACCGGTACATGGCACAAGTATGTATCCCCTACTAATTGACCACAAAGACTCAGTATATATTACCTTTTCGACTAAGCTAAAAAAATATGATGTTGTTCTTTTTAGGAGAAACACAAACCAGCTTGTACTACACAGAATTCTCAAAATTAAAGGCAGTAAAGTTACTATGTGTGGGGACAATGAATTTCAGAAGGAGGTTATTGACAAAAGCCAAATTATCGGCAAAATGAGTGAATTCTCTCACAATAACAAAATTACAAAAGTAACTTCCCTAAAGTTTAAACTGTATAGCATATTTTTTTGCTTATCATTTCCCACAAAAAATTCCTATTCTTTATCATAAGAATACACAACCACTTTAAAAGAAAATGTAACCAAAAATAAAGCAACTGTTAGTAAAAGTAAACTACTTACAGTTGCTTTTTCACAATAGAAACAGTTTTTCATTGTTAATTATTTACAATCCCCACATAATATAAAATATTCATTGTAAAGCACTAGGAATTGTGGTATCATATAATGGATAATTTGAAATGAGGTGCCACATTATGAACAAAAAAAGAGGAAGTTTTTCCGGTGGTCTAGGATTTGTCTTTGCGGCAGCCGGTAGTGCAGTTGGTTTAGGTAACCTATGGCGTTTCCCATACCTTGCTGCTCAATACGGTGGTGGTATCTTTCTACTGGTTTATCTAATCTTAGCAGTAACATTTGGTTTTGCTCTATTAACTGCTGAAATTGCTATTGGTAGAAAGACAAAGCTAAGTCCTGTACTTGCCTACAAAAAACTAAACAAAAAGTTTTCTTTCTTAGGGTACATTGCAACCCTTGTACCAATCATCATTATTCCTTACTATTGTGTTATTGGTGGTTGGGTTACAAAATATGTAACAGTTTATGCTCAGGGACTTGTTGCTCCGGTAGCAAAAGATGGTTACTTTAGTGACTTTATCGGTCATCCTGTAGCTCCACTAGTATTCTTCTTAATCTTTATGCTAATCAGCATTGTTGTTATTATGCTTGGGGTAAAGAAAGGTATCGAAAAGTTAAGTAAATTCTTAATGCCACTACTTGTTGTACTTACTATTGGTATTGCAATTTACGCACTGACACTTCCAAATGCAATGGAGGGTGTTAAGTATTACTTAATTCCTGACTTTAGCAAATTCTCTGTTTTGACAGTAGCAGGTGCTATGAGTCAGCTATTCTACTCAATGAGTATTGCAATGGGTATTATGGTTACTTACGGTTCATATACAAGAGATGATGTTAACCTTACTAAGTCAGTAAACCGTATTGAATTTTTCGATACACTTGTTGCTTTATTAGCAGGTCTAACGATTATTCCTGCAGTTTACATCTTTAGTGGTGAAGAAGGTCTTTCTTCTCAGGGTGCAGGTCTAATGTTTATAACATTACCTAAGGTATTCCAGCAAATGCCGGGTGGTAACATTATAGCTTTACTATTCTTTGTACTTGTATTCTTCGCAGCAATTACAAGTTCCATCTCTGTTATGGAAGCTATTGTTTCTTCGCTAATGGACAAGTTCCACCTAAAGAGAATTCCTAGTTGCTTAATCGTTATCGGTATTTGCCTACTACTTGGTATTCCATCATCACTTGGTAATGGTTTATGGGCTAATATTAAGATTCTTGGTATGGACTTCTTAACATTCTTCGACTACATTAGTAACAGTATTCTAATGCCTATCGTTGCATTCTGTACTTGTATTCTTGTTGGTTGGGTTATTAAGCCAAAGGCTCTTACAGATGAAGTCACTAAAAATGGCGAAAAGTTTGGCAGAAAGAAACTTTTCAATGTTATGATTAAGTACATTGCTCCAATCTGCTTACTATTTATCTTTGTTACAGGTATTCTAAGTCAACTTGGTATTATTACAATCTAACATAAACAAATTAAGGACTCAACAAAAAGTTGAGTCCTTTCTATTTATACAACTTATATATACAAAAACTGCTATGGAGATTAAGTTCCATAGCAGTTTATTTTTTATGTAGTTTTTAGATTACTCTATGCTTTTTCCACTTACCGGACAAGTATCTTGCTAAGTAAGCAACACCTCTTGCATACCAGTCAATGAACATTCCTAGCCATACACCTAGGACACCCCAACCAAGTACCATAACCATTACATAGCTACAAATAATTCTGAATACCCACATTGAAATCATACTAACACCAAGTGAGTAGTTAACATCACCGGCTGCTCGTAATGAGTTTGGAAGTGCAAAACTTAGTGGCCATACAGGTAATGAGGCAATACTGAAACATCTCAAAACGAATACTGCAGTCTCTGTTGCTGATGGTGAAAGTGAGAATAGACTTACTATATACGGAGCAGTTACAAGTAATAGTAGCTTACATACCCAGTCACTAAGGTAAGTTAGTTTCATTAGCTTTTTGGTGTAAACCTTAGCATCCTCAGCACTACCTGCACCTAAGCATTGACCAATGATAGTTACCATTGAAAGACCTATTGCAGTACCGGGAATGTTTGGGAAGTCAATAACCTGAAAAGCAATTGAGTTGGCTGCAATTGCATCCGTACCAAGAGTAGCAACCATACTTACAACAACAATTTTACCGATTTGGAACATACCGTTTTCGATACCACTAGGAATACCGATTTTAAGAATTCTAACAACAAATGCTTTCTTAGGAATATATTTCTTAAGGTTATGTACTGCCATAGGGTTTTTCTTAGATAATGCAAAAATCGTCATTACAACACCGGCAACAACTCTGCTAATCAAAGTAGCAAGTGCAACACCGGCAACACCAATACCTGCACCAAAAACAAATACAGCATTCAGCACAATGTTGATTGCATTCATCAGTAAGCTGATGTTCATACTGATTTTACTGTTACCTACACTTCTAAAAATAGCAGCACCGGCATTATACATACCAAGGAATGGATACGAAAGAGCAGTGATGAATAGATATGTTGTAGCACAGTCCATAACATCCTTTTCAATAGAACCAAAAATCAATGACAAAATCGGACTTGTAAACACACAGAAAATAAGTGTAGCTACAACTGAGAAAATCATCATAATAGTTTCCAGCTGAGCACAGGTGTGTCTTGCTCTAACTCTATCATCACAACCAAAGTACTGACTGGCAATAACAACACCACCGGTAGCAAAAGCAGCCATTATCTGAATGATTAATCTATTTATATTATCAACCAAAGCAACGCCTGATACTGCTACCTGACCAACTATTGATACCATAAATGTATCAACCATACCAACACTAACTGCCAAAAGTTGTTCAAAAATTAGTGGGACTATTAATCTGCAAATGAACTTGTTACTAAACATTAACTACCCTTCTTCAAAAATACTAATAAATACATCAACTTTTCTACATTATAAATAGAAAATAAGAAGAAAATTTCTGCCACAAAATTCCTTTAAAATACCACCTCAAATTTATTTCGTAAATATAATATTCCTATTGAGAAAAATTGTCAATGTTTAAATCAATCAAATTTAAAGCTAAATTTTTAGGATTTTTATTACATTTTCTTGCCTTTTATTTTGATTTTCCACAAAATCTCCTTTTGTATAATATATACATATAACAAGGTTAGTATTTGTGCAATATAACGAAGTGATTAAAACAAAAGAAAAACACCTACCGGTTTCCCGATAGGTGAGTTTCCTTTCTAAAGGGGGTTATAGAAAGACTATTTTTTGTCATATACTTCTTTATTTAAGCGTTTTTCTTTAGCATTAACAATAACATTTGTAGCTGCGTCACCAACAACATTTAGTGTAATAACAGCCATACCAGGTAGGTAGTTCATTGCCAAAACCAGAGAATAACCGATTAAGCAAAGTTCTGTGTTGAAATTTAAGCCCATCATAACAACATAAACCATTGTTGTACCGGCAACAGGAACTGCAGGAGTACCGATAGCAGTACAAATTGATAGGAAAGCAGTTAGTGCTAAAGTAGCAGGAGTAACATCAATACCTGCTGCAGTACCGATAAATGTAATAGCAATCATATGCATAGCAGTTGTACCATTCATATTAATTGTCATACCTGTTGGTAGAACGAAACTACTGATTTCTTTTGAACAACCAAGTTCTTCTGTACATGTCTTTGTGTTAAGTGGAAGTGTAGCTGCTGATGAGTTTGTTGCTGCTGCAAACATACCAATCTTAGCAGTTTTCTTTAGGAATGTAATTGGATTTAAACCTGTTGTAATAAATACACCGATAGGATAAATTGTAACAACAAGTAGTAAGCTAACAATGATAGTTGTTGCAATCCAAACAAGTGTTGGTGAGATATATTCTGTACCGTAAACTGCAAATGCTCTAGCGATCATACAGAAAATAGCAATTGGAGCAACCTTGTTGATAATGAAGTTAAGTGCCATCTGTACAATGTCGTTTAGAACTTCAATAACTCTCTTAAGTGGCTGAGCCTTTTCGCCAAGTGCTGTCATACATAGACCAAGCACAATAGCAACAACAACTACTGAAAGAATTGTACTATTGCTTGAAAGTGAACTAACAATGTTAGAAGGAACTGCATTAACAACTGTAACAAGTGGATTATAACCTTCCATTGTTACAAGTTCCTGAGCTTCCTTAGCCGGTAGGTTAACATCGAACCAACCCATTGACTTAACAAAGTAAGCTGCTGCACCTGCAAGAGCTGCTGCTACAACATAGAAACATATGTAGCAGATAAATGTTTTACCTGCGATTTTACCAAGTTTCTTTGGATCAGCTAAGCTACATAGTGCCAAGCTAAGTGAACATAAAACCAAAGGAACAATCATCATCTGCAAACCGTGCATAAACAACTGTCCTATAATATAGAAAATACCAATACCTTTAATACTTTTTGTTGCTGTAATATCTTGGAAGAAAATTGCATCTACAACATCCCAAACATCGGAACTAATTTGTCCTTTAATAAATAGACAAAGAATACCAACTGCAAAACCAGCAACAACAGCAATCAACATCTTCTTAATGATAGACATCTTTTGCTTCTGAGCTTTCATACCCATCTCTCCTTTATCATCTAAATATTATAATCCGTTATATTAATTAAAAAGCACAAAAACCTTTGCCCCCTTAATCAGTGCTTTTCAATAATATCCAAAAATAAAAACGGCCACCTGTAAAACAAGCGGCCTGCAATATAAAGTTCCTAGTAAATCAACTTTATATCATTTTCATTACAATAATCAACCCATTTATCATCAGGTTTTTCATCCGTAATCAGATAATCCAGCTTATCAATACTTAAAAAGTTCACGAAAGCTGTTTGGTCAAATTTTGTATGATCTGCAAGTAACACCACTGTGTTAGCTCTTTTTGCCATTTCAGATTTTAGGAAAGCTTCACCCTCTGTAGAGTCCATTAAACCACCCTCAAAGCTAAGTCCCTTACAACTCAAAAAGGCAACATCAACATTATATTTTGAGATACTGTCAATAGCCAAGTTACCCTGGAATGAAAGAGTATCTTCGTCATATCTACCACCGGTAGAAATAACTCTCATTTCAGCACCATCAAGTTCTTGGAATATCTGTGCTGAAAAAGTAATTGTGGTAATATTATTCTTATTCTTCAAAAGCTTCATAGCTTCCATAACTGTTGTACTGTTATCTGCCATTAGTGTACGCATTTCAGGCATAGCCTTTACAGCCATTGAAGCAATCTTTCTTTTTTCTTCTATATTAATAGATTTTCTCTTGAAAAAATGAATGTGGTCCTTGTGGTTAACTGTGTTAAGAACTGCACCACCAAAGGTTCTTGTAACCACACCTTCATTTTTTAACTTTTCAAGATCTCGGCGAATTGTTTCTTCCGTTACATCATATAGTTCGCTTAACTCTGTAACGAATACCTCGCCTTCTGTTTCAACTTTATGTCTAATTTTATCAATTCTCTTCTCCATAATTAGGTCTCCCCCTCGTTGTTATAATTATACCAAATATAAATTATAAAGTAAAGAGATTTTTGTGTTTTTTATATAATAAATTGTAAGAAAATTGAGAAAATTCATAAATATTGAATATTCATAGGAAAATTATTGCCACCCACTCCGAATGGGAATTTAGAATAGGTGGCAATGTATAAAAGATGATTCGGAAAATCACAAAATGAGCAATTAATTATTTATCAATTTCTTCAACCATATCACGCATCATAGCTACATCTGCTGGATCCATTTCTAGTTCAGTTGATTTAACATTTTCCTTAATCTGGTCAACTGTTGTTGAACCACTTAGTAGGTTAATGAATTCGCCCTGAGCAAGAATCCAAGCAAGTGCTAGGTTTGCGATTGTACAGTTGTACTTTTCGCATAGTGGCTTCCACTGATCCATAACATCCATAGCCTTCTGCATATTGTCTGGCTGGAACCACTTCTTAGGAATCTGAGCACCAACAGGCTTATAATCTCTTGGCATTGTACCTGAAAGAAGACCCATTTCTAGTGGTGAGTAAGCCTGAATTGTAACACCATTTTCACGACAGCAAGGGATGATTTCATCTTCAATGCCACGGTCTAGAATTGAATACTTAGCCTGAACAATGTCTAGTTCGCCATGCTTTAGATATTCCTGAATTTGCTTAATATCAACATTAGCAGCACCAATTGCCTTAATTTTACCCTGAGCTTTAAGGTCATTTAGTACTTCCATTGTCTTCTGGATAGGAACATAATATTCGCTACCTTCGATTGACTGCCAGTGAGTCATATATACATCAACATAATCAGTACCCATTCTCTTTAGAGATTCTTCAATTTCTCTCTTGATTGAGTCACTGTTTAGGTTTTTATATAGCTGAATGCCGTTAACCTTATTGAAAAGGTCACCCTTCATTTCTTGGTCCCAAGTAACACCACACTTAGTGATGATCTTAACATCTTCTCTGTTCATTTTCTGAAGAGCCATACCAAGAATTTTTTCACTGTTACCAAAGTTGTAACCCGGAGCTGTATCAATTAGGTTAACACCTAGCTTTGGTGCTTCAACAATTGTATCAACAACTGTCTGTAAATCGTGGTCGCCACCCCAAGCTGAGCCACCACCGATGGACCATGTACCAAGACCCATTCTTGAAACGTCCATACCTGTTTTACCAAGTTTCATAGTCTTCATTTTAATCACCTTTTTCTAAAAACTATTTATTTTAATGTAGCCTTTAAGTGCCTAAAGGCTACGCCTATTTTAAAGAATATAATCTCTGTGGTACTTTGCTAGCATTTCTTCAACCATTTCCTTGTTCTGAACACCGGATGTTGCACCTGTGTGTTGAACTGAAATAGCAGCAGTGCAGTTAGCATATACGCCACATTCACGAATATTTTTGCCCTGAAGGATTGCTGAAATAAAGCCTGATGCAAAGTTGTCACCTGCACCGATTGTATCAATAGCTGTAACACCCTTACAAGCCGGTACAATCATAGCACCGTCAGCGTTACGAATGTAACAACCTCTCTTGCCTATCTTCATAACAACATTCTTAACACCACAGTTATAAAGAACATCTGCAACCTTAGCTTCATCTGTTTCACCTGTCATCAGACAAGCTTCATCAAAGTTAGGGAAGAAATAATCTACATAACTAAGTGCTTCTTTAATATCATCAAGGGTTTCGCCCAGTCTTGGCTTAATCATATCAGCAGTGATAGTCATACCCTCTGCTTTAGCAACCTTGAAGATTTCAACAAGTGCTTTACCGTCTAGTAAAGGACAGTTAAAAATACTTGCAAGAGAAAGAATTTTAGCTTGTTTCATTTTTTCAAAATCAACATGCTCAATATTTTCTTTCCATAGACTACCGTTTCTGTTAGTAACGAAAGTTCTTTCGCCATCTTCAGTAACAAGTCCAATGTTCATTGATGTATCAATGTTAGGATCAATCTTGATACCTTCAACATCAATGTTGTCTTTTTTGCAAGAACGAAGAATGAATTGACCTGCAGCATCATCGCCAATACAAGCGATGATACCTGTCTTAAAGCCAAGTCTGCTAATAATAGTAGCTTCGTTCATTGCATCCCCACCAACTGTCATTGCGATTTTGTCAACAGGGTAGGATTCAATATCAAACATATCTCTTGATACAGGTCTTAGAGGAATATCAACTACTGCTGCACCAAGACATATTACATCTAACTTCTTTTCACTCATTATTCATCAGCTCTTCCGTCGTCACCGAACAACTTAATCTTGTACATAGCTCTTTCTTTGATAGCTTTTCTTACTTCTCTCTGCATAGCTAGGAATGGTTCATCCTTGTGAGCATTAACTGCTTCCATTGCTGCCTGACAAAGTTCTGTATGAATGTTGATCTTAGCAATGCCTAGGGAGATAGCCTTCTTAATATCTTCATCACCGATACCAGATGCACCGTGTAGAACTAGTGGAACGTCAACTTCTTTAGCAACTGCTTCTAGTACATCAAAAGCTAGCTTTGGTTCTGATGAATATACACCATGAACATTACCGATAGCAACAGCTAGAGAGTCACAACCAGTTCTTTCAACAAATTCCTTAGCCTTTGTTGGGTCTGTGTACTGGTATTCTGAAAGAGCTTCTTCATAAACTGTTTCGTTACCAACATGACCTAGTTCAGCTTCAACAGGAATGTTGTATGCGTGGAAATAATCAACACATCTCTTGATTTCTGCAACATTTTCTTCATATGGAAGAGCAGATGCGTCACGCATTACTGAATTCATACAGTGGTTAACAGCATTCTGTAGGATTGTCATATTACGACCGTGATCCCAATGTTCAATAACAGGAACAGTAGCTTTCTTAGCCATTGAATCCATCATATAACAGAAATCTTCAAATGAAGTATTACCTGTGAAACCTGTACCGAATGAAATAATGATTGGAGCTCTTAGTTCTTCTGCTGCGTCAATAACGCCCATTAGCATTTCAGCATTCCAAACATTAAAGTGAGGAATAGCATAATGTCCTTCTGTTGCTTTTCTTTCCCAATATCTGATATCTGATAACATAATTAATTCTCCTTATTTTATTTTGTAATTTTACTCAGCTACTTTAACTACGCCCTTAACCATATCTGCTTTCTTAACAGGGTCAATAGCGTCTTCAAATGCCTGTTGTACATCTTTATAATCGTAAATATGAGTAACCATATCCTTAACGTTGAACTTACCACTTGCAATAGCTTCGATTGTCTGTGGGAAGTTGTTGCAATAACGGAAAGAAGTCTGAATTGTAACTTCTCTGTTAATCTTTAGGAAGTCAATTGGTACTGGCTTTGACTGAGTACCAACCATCATAATCTTACCACCACGAGCAACAATCTGAACTGCCTGTTGAGCTGTAAATACAGAACCGGCTGCTTCAAATACTAGGTCAACACCATGGTCACCATATAATTCTTCTGATCTTAATAGAGCAACAGTATCTTCTTCTTTACCGTTGATAACTCTTGAAGCACCTAACTTCTTAGCAAGTTCAAGACGCTTATTAAGAACATCAACAACTGTAATATCTGTTGCACCTAGACTCTTACATGCCTGTAGTACCATCAAACCGATTGTACCACCACCAAGAATAACAATACTCTTACCAAGCATTGCACCACCAAGAATTGCTGCATGCATACCAACTGCTGCCGGTTCTACTAAAGCACCTTCTAGTGTTGACATACCTTCAGGAATATGATATGTCCATTCTTCAGGCTGAGTCATATACTGTGTTAATGCACCCTTGTAGTTAGGCTGTGTTGCCATAAAATCTACACCAGGGCAAATGTTATATCTACCTTCACGGCAGTATTCACATGTGTTGTCAGGAACACCCGGTTCAATAAGAACCTTGTCACCAACTTTAAACTTTGTAACCTTTGAGCCGATCTTTACAACTTCACCTGCAACCTCATGACCTAGACCAATCTTTGTGTTAGGATCTTTAGGTGGGATAAATGGACCAAACTCAAAACCGTGGATGTCAGAACCACACATTCCGACATATTCAACTTTCATTAATATTTCATTATCTTTTGGCTCCGGAACAGGACATTCCTGGATTTCAAACTTCTTAGGAGTTACCAAAATTGCTTCAGAATTTTTCATAATTATTACTCCTTTTCTTTACCGGAGCCTAGTTGCCTAGGCTCCGAACTCATAAAGATTTACTCAACTTGAGCTTTTGCTCAAGACCTGCTTTTAATATTTTCTCTCTTAATAAATTTTAATTAGTCAACATTACCGATTTCTTCAACAGATTCGCCTCTTGTTTCAACACCTAGGAAGATGATGGAAACTGCGATTACTGCTGCGATTACTGCGATAACGATAAATACATTACTAGGTGTGTTGAATGATGCTGTACCGTCAGCATTACTTACTGTACCAGCGATTGTTGGGATAAGTGATAGGAATATAACATTACTTACACGACCCATTGCATTACAGAAACCTGAACCTGATAGCTTAGCTGATGTTGGCCACATTTCTGGAACATAAACTGCTGATGCGTAGCAAACATACATATAAATAACTGTGTTTAGGATGAATGTCATAACGATGATACCTGTAACACCTAGAGAAGGAGCTAAAGTACCTGTAGCAATACCTAAACCGGCCATTAGAACTAGTAGAGCAACACCGGTAACCTTACGAGGTAGCTTATCCATAATTAGAGAAGCGATGAAGATACCGAATGGAGCACCGAATAGACCAAACATTGTCATAAACTGTGAGTCTTTTGTATCATAGCCCCAGCTTGATAGTAGAGTAGGCATCCAGTTCATTAGTGTGTACTGGATTGTGTTCATACCGATAAGTACAAGTGAACCAACGATAGTTCTCTTTAGAAGTTTGCCCTTGAATAGAGCTGTATAAGGAAGCTTCTTAACTGGCTTTTCTGTTACTTCCTGAACCGGAGGAAGAGCCTTGCCTGTTGACTTTTCGATTTCCTTTTCGATCTTTGTCATAATAGCATCTGCTTCTTCTACTCTACCCTGAGATTCTAGCCATCTTGGAGATTCTGGGAATTTAACATAGATGATAATTGATGCGATGATTGATAGGATTGATGGAATCATAAACTGGATTCTCCAGTTCATAGCCTGGCTAACGCCGGCTGAAACGATTAGAAGTGCAATACCATTGCAGATTGGGTGAGCCCAGTTGCCGATGAATGATGTACGGCTTGACCATGTACCACGGTTCTTACCAGGAACATATTCTGTAAAGCCGGCGAATAGAACAACTAGAAGAGCACCAAGAGCTATACCCTGAATTACTCTGAATACGAATAGTACGTAGATGTTAGGTGAACAAGCACCACCGATCATAGCGATAATATGAATTACTTCGTAAAGAAGAATACTTTTCTTTCTACCGATCTTATCACCGATTGGACCACCAATAAGTGCACCAAATAACTGACCAATAGTGTAAGAAGTACCCCACATAGCAAGTAGTCCTGCACTACCTTCAAACCAACCTATTTCGTTCAAAATATTTTGAACTGCGCCACCGATACCGTTTGACCAGCATACTAGAAGTGCGAATGCTGTAACTAGCCACATTTTGATATGCCATTTAGATTGAGGTAAACGGTCTAACCTCGCACCAATGTTTGCATTTGTTTTTTTACCCATTATTTTCTCCTTTTTATTTTTTAAAAGTTTCCGTAACTTTTAATTCCTCATTTAGATTGCGTCCCTTTCGACACCCTGAAGTTCCGTTTCAACTTCATTTTCCATAATTTCCCAAGCCTTTGAGAAATCTTCATCCTTGTTCCAAAGAGCAGGAGGTCCAAGAATAACCATATCAGCACCTGCTTTATAAAGTGGAGCATATAGTTCCTTGTTCATTGAACCGTCTGCTTCAATTAAGAAGTTTAGATTTCTTTCTTTTCTAATCTTAGCCAACTTCTTAATCTTAACAAACATCTGAGGATCAACCTTCTGTCCTGAAATACCGGGATCAACAATCATTATTGTTACCTTATCAAGTAACGGAAGATAAAACTCGATTGCTTCCAGTGGAACTGATGGACTTAAAGCAACACCGGCTTTGCATCCTAACTCTTTAATCTTGTTGATTGTTACGAAAGCATCACCTTCGATACAATCTGTGTGAGGTGTAATGTAAGTAGCACCTGCTTTAGCGAATGTTTCAAGATACTGTTGAGGATGTTTAATCATTAAGTGAGCATCCATTGGCTTTAGGTTATCAATATGTTTATTAAGATAATCTAAGTAATCAGGTCCAATACCGTAACTTGGAACATATACGCCATCTTTAATATCCATATGAAGAAAATCTGATTTTTCATTGATTATCTTCATTTGTTCTTCAACATGAAATAAATCACAGCATCCAACTGAAGGAGCAATCAAAAGTTTTCTCATTTTTTATACCCTCTATATAAATACCTTTTAAATTAACTATTAGTCGTTGTAATCGTAATGGAAGATAACCTTAATAGCTTTCTTCTTTGCCATTGCATCGAAGCCTTCCTTCCACTGTGAAAGACCTATTCTGTGAGTAATCATTGGCTGAACCTTAATCTGACCTGACTGAAGAAGTCTGATACAGTTTCTCCAAGAAGTTGAGTCATAAGCCATATGACCGATAATGCTCTTGTTCCAAGATGTTACATCGTTGATTGAGAATTCAAGTGGCTTGAAGCCCATACCAACTCTAACGATTTCTGCGTTTGGTCTTGTCATTTCAAGTGCCTGCTTAAGAGCTACATTAGCACCTGAACATTCAATAACTAAACCTAGGTTATCTCTGCCACAGATTTCTGTACATCTAGCAACAACATCTTCCTTAGAACCGTTAACACAATGTGTAGCACCAAGTTCCATAGCAACAGGGAATCTAACTTCTACATCATCGTCAAGACCAACCATAACAATGTTTACAGCACCCATTAGCTTTGCAATCTGTACTGAGAATAGACCAAGTGGACCTGTACCGAATACTACAACATCCTGACCAGGAATTAGGTGAGACTGCTGAGCAACTGCCTTGTAAGCGTTACAGATAGGATCAAGAACTGCTGCTTCTTCATACTTAACACCTTCTGGTATTTCCCAAATTGCGTGTTTGTGAATTGCTAGGATTTCACCGGGTACTTTACAGTACTTTGAGAAACCGCCGCCCCATGTGTTGTTGTCTAGTCCAAGATTAACCTTGTGTTCACAACATAGGAAGTCACCCTGTTCACAAGCCGGACAAACACCACAAACATGAGCACTGTTGTCTGATACAACTCTCTGACCTACGTGCCAGTCTTTTACGTTTTCGCCAACCTTTACGATTTCACCTGCGAATTCATGACCACGAACTGACTGCTGTTGACCTTCACAGTTTGTATCATCATAACCGTTGTCAACACCCCAATGTTTCATGTCAGCACCACAAATTGCTGCTGCCTTGATCTCAAGGATAATGTCGTCTGGACCACATTCTGGTTCCGGATAGTTTTCCATCATCTTGTAGCCACCAAATGCTGTTCCGAATCTTTTTAAAGCATGCATAAATAAATCTCCTTTATGAATTAATTTTTTGCCCTTTATCGAAGGGCTTTATTTATTTGACACCTATATAATACACCCACTATTTGTTGATTTCAAGCATTATTTTCTTTTTTTTAGACTTTTGTAGACTTGTACAACAAAAGGTTCTTTCGTTTGTGCATTGTGCCGATATAAATATAATAATCTCCACATACCTAACAATTTTTATACTATTATGACTATATATAATCCATTTAATGAATAAATTGTTAATAAAATTACCCCTATATCACCTTCATTAAACGAGTTGGATTTTCAACATTTTACCTTTTATTTTTTGTTTTTCGCAGGTTAAATGTTGGAAAACAAAAAGCTAACAATTATTTAACATTCATTTATATAATTGAACAGTTTAATTATAAACCCCATAAATGCTGGCTTTTTCATTCTTCTATACAATATAAATGTAAGTTGTGGATTTCCCACATTGTATAAATAAGAACTTTAAATCAAACTTTACTTTGTATATATGTCAATTGAATTTTCATATTAAATGTATTATAATAAAACGGTATTAAAATTTAGCCTAAGATATATAGGAGAGTAAGAAATGAAAATTGTAGTATTAGCCGGTGGACTATGTAGTGAAAGAAATGTATCCATAGTTTCCGGTAAGCAAGTATATAACGCACTAAGAAAGAAAGGTCACAATGTTGTTCTTCTTGATGTATTTATGGGTTACGAGGAATCACCTTGTGATATTGATGAACTATTTGAGAACAACTATTCATTTGCCGGTGATATAACTGTTGATGAGCTTGTACCTGATTTAAAGGCTGTTAAGGCATCAAGAAAGAATCAGAGTGACTGTTTCCTAGGTGACAATGTTGCTGATATTTGCAGAAAAGCAGATATTACATTCTTAGCTTTACATGGTGGTGTTGGCGAGAATGGTCAAATTCAAGCTACACTTGATATGCTTGGAATTAAATATACAGGTCCTAACTACCTTGGTTGTGCAATTGCAATGAACAAGGGTGTTACAAAAAGTGTTCTAAAGCAAAATAGGGTTTCTGTTCCTGAGGGTGAAATTTTCACTCCTGCTGACAAGGAAAACGGTACAATTGATAAGTGGAACAACTTCCCTTGTGTTGTAAAGCCTTGTAACGGTGGTTCTTCTGTTGGTGTTTCTATTGTTGAGGACAAGAAAGACTTTGACAAAGCAATGGATGAGGCTTTTGCTTGGGAAGATGAAGTTGTTGTTGAAGAATATATTAAAGGTAGAGAATTTTCTATCGGTTTAATTGAAGGCAAAGCACTTCCTATTATTGAAATTATCTCTGAAAGTGGTTTCTATGATTATGTAAACAAGTACCAGGCAGGTAAAACTAAGGATGTATGTCCTGCCGAATTATCAGAAGAAGTTACAAAGAAAATGCAAAGTGAAGCTGAAAAGGCATTCAAGGCACTTAACCTTGACTCTTATGCAAGAATTGACTTCCTACTAGATAAGGATAACAATACATACTGTCTGGAGGCTAACTCACTACCCGGTATGACACCTACAAGCCTACTACCACAGGAAGCATTAGTTCTCGGTACAAATTACGAAGACCTATGCGAACAGATTATTGAAGTATCATTAAAGAAGTATAAGTAATATGAAAGCTATAACTATAAAAGAAATACTGGATAGCTGTAACGGTAACTTTATCGGTGCAGAAGAAAATCTAAATACTAAGGTAACTTCTATTGTTACTGACTCAAGACAAGCAAAAGAAAATTCTATGTTTGTTGCTATTAAAGGTGAAAAGGTTGATGGTCACAAGTTTGTACCTATGACATACAGTCAAGGTGCAGTTTGTGCATTAGTTGAAGAAAAAGTAGATTGTGATATTCCACAGATTGTAGTTGAAAGCACATTACAAGCAGTTAAGGATATTGCAGAATACTACAGAAGTCTTTTCACAATTCCTTTCATTGGTGTAACAGGTAGTGTTGGTAAAACTTCCACTAAGGAAATGTTGGCATCAGTATTAAAGGAAAAATTTAAGGTTCACAAAACACAAGGTAACTTTAACAATGAACTTGGCGTACCACTTACACTATTTGCTATGGAAGAAGATACAGAAGTAGCTATTATTGAAATGGGTATTTCCGATTTTGGTGAAATGACCAGACTTTCTAAAATAGTTAAACCTAATATTTGTGTTATCACTAACATTGGCTGTTGCCACCTAGAAAATTTAGGTGACAGAGATGGTGTACTAAAGGCTAAAACAGAAATGTTTAAAAATATGCAGAAAGACGGCAAAATCTTCTTGTGTGGTGATGATGACAAGTTAAGTACCGTTAAAGAGTACAAAGGCATTGTCCCTACTTTCTACGGTCTAAATGACACCAACAAATATTACGGTGAAATTATAGAAAACAACAGTGAAAATGGCATCAAGTGTAATTTGCATTTTGATGGCAAAAGTATTCCTGTTACTGTACCTGCTATCGGTAACCATATGGTAGCAAATGCAATGGCTTCAGTTGCTATCGGTAAATACCTTGGAATGACTGATGAAGAAATTGTCAGAGGTATCGAAAGCTACAGTACAATCGGTGGCAGAAACAATGTTATCAAAACTGACAAATACATAGTAATTGATGACTGTTACAACGCTAACCCTACTTCTACTAAAGCATCTATTGACACAATTGCTAACTTTAGCAACCCTAGAAAAGTATGTATCCTTGGTGATATGAAGGAACTTGGCAAGGACGAAATTGCTTTACACAAGGAAGTTGGTGCTAAAGCTGAAGAAAGCAAGATTGATGTGCTGATTACAGTTGGTGACTTAGCAAAGGAAATGCAAAGTCAGTTAAAGAATACTAAGGGTTATCACTTTGATAATAACGAAAGTTTGATTAAAGAATTACCAAGTATTCTGAAAGACAATGATGCAATCCTTATAAAAGCAAGTCATTCAATGCACTTTGAAGAAATCGTAAAAGCAATTACAGAATAAATTAACTATCAGCCCTTAGGGGCTGATTTTTTTATTACTTTTTACATACATATAATAGTAAGCACATTTATATATCAATGTTGTAACAAGTATTGATATTATATATTGTATAGTGGTATAATTCCATTATGGAATTTTGCTAAAATTCAAGGAGGGTAATTTGATAATATGGGTAAAAAATCTAAAATAATACTTTTCTCTATTATAGGGGTAGTGGTTGTTGCAGCTATTGCAGTAACACTTTATTTTGTATTGAGAAATCCTATGTCACTTAGTGAGTCAAGAATGATAAAGGATTTACAGAATGATAAAGGTTTAGCAAGTCAAAAGATTAGTGGCTTTAACTTCGACTTTAAAGTTGAAAGCATTGACTATGACAAAAACAAAGCAAATTCAGGTGATGAGGAACTTTCTCTAACTGCAAAGGCTGATTTGACAAATGATACTTATGAAGTTAAGGGCTTTCCTGTTGACCTAAAATACACTAAAGAAAAGGACTCTAAAGAGTCTTATAAACTTGATTCCATAAGCTATGACTTAAAAAATATTGAATATACTGCTGTAGGTGGTTTTCCTGAGGATTATGCAAAGGAAGTTGTAAACAAAACTTACAAAAATGCAAAGCTAGATTCTCATACTACAGATCTACCAAAGAAAACAGATAAATTCACTTTTAAAATCAGCAATTCCGATATGTCAGGCAAACTGTACTTAAACTACACATTTGACAGTAAAAACGGTTGGCACAACGGTAAGTTCGATACAACAGGTCTTGACATTAAGAAAGGCAAAACTATTACCGTAAAAGTTGATGGTGTTAAGTGCTACACTAACCCTGCAGTTAAGAATATTATTCTGCTAGGTACTGATGCACCTGACAATGGTATTAGCCGTTCAGACTCAATGATTCTTGTATCTATTGACAGCAACAACAAAGAAATTAAGTTCAGTTCATTTATGCGTGACACTTATGTTGATATTGACGGATACAACAAAGATAAGCTAAATGCAGCATTTGCTTATGGTGGTCCAAAGTTAGCAGTAAAAACTATTGAAAAGAACTATGGTATCAAGATTGATAACTACATTTCAGTAGGCTTTAGCAAGTTTAAAGATATTGTAGATGCCCTTGGTGGTGTTGATGTTCAGCTTGATCAAGATGAATGTGGCTACATTAACTGGCAGTTAAACAAGAACGGTCAGGCCGGTACTTATGGCGAAGTACAGGTTAAGGACGGTTCACAGAAGCTAAACGGTCAACAGGTACTTTGGTTCTGTCGTGACAGAGGTTCAGAGCAGTTCTCAGGTTCAGACTTTACAAGAACATCTCGTCAAAGAAGGATGTTAATGGGTCTTATTGAGTCATACAAGAATTCTTCCGTTAAAGAAATCAAAGCTATTACAACCAAGCTAAAGAAATACATCCTAACTGATTTAAGCAAGAATGATTTAAACTGGCTAATCAAGTACAGTTACAAGTTCTTTACCTACAAAACCAGCGATAAGTGTTATCCGGAAGAAACTTCAGGTTGGACAGATGGCACTACAGATGCAGGTGCATGGATTATCCAAATGACCAGTTGGAAAGACACAAGGAAAGATATTTCTCACTACATTTACACAGATTTAAAATAAAATCTAAAGAAGTTGCCTGACATCTTGTCGGGCAATTTTTTATATGTTATAATAATATGGATAGTAAATAAAAAAGAAAGTTTTAATATAAAGGTGATTATATGTCATTTCCACAAGACAAAATTAGAAATTTCAGCATAATTGCTCATATCGACCATGGTAAATCCACACTTGCCGACCGTATTCTTGAACAGACAGAATCAGTTGCAAAGAGAGAAATGGAAGACCAAATTCTTGACGATATGGATCTTGAAAGAGAAAGAGGTATCACCATTAAGGCTCACGCAGTAACACTACTGTACAAAGCAGATGATGGTGAAACTTATCAATTCAACTTAATTGACACTCCGGGTCATGTTGACTTTAACTATGAAGTATCTCGTTCACTTGCAGCTTGTGAAGGTGCTGTGCTTGTAGTTGATGCCAGTCAGGGTATTGAGGCTCAAACCCTCGCTAACACATATCTTGCAGTTGACAGCGGTCTTGAGATTGTACCGGTTGTTAATAAAATCGACCTACCAAGTGCCGACCCTGACAGAGTAATTAAAGAAATCGAAGATGTTATCGGTATTCCGGCAGAAGGTTGTCCTTGTGTATCAGCAAAGACAGGACTTAACATTCACGATGTTATGGAAAGAATTGTCAGCGATGTACCTGCCCCTACAGGTGACTACAACGACCCACTAAGGGCATTAATCTTTGATAGTTACTACGATAGCTACAAGGGCGTTATTATTTATGTTAGAGTTAAAGACGGTCAAATTCACCCGGGTGATGAATTTAAGCTAATGGCAACAGGCAGTACATTCCAAGTTGTTGAATGTGGCTATATGAGAGCAACCTCTCTTGAGCAGAGAGATGGTCTTTATGCCGGTGAAGTTGGTTATATTGCAGCATCTATCAAAAGTCTACAGGATGCACAAGTTGGTGATACAGTTACTCTTGTATCTAATCCGGCAGAAGAACCTTTACCGGGTTACAGAGCAGCACAGTCAATGGTATTCTGTGGTATCTATCCTGCTGACGGTGCAAAGTACGGTGACTTACGAGATGCTTTGGAAAAGCTAAAGCTAAATGACGCATCACTAACGTTTGATGCAGAAACTTCTGTTGCTTTAGGCTTTGGTTTTAGATGTGGTTTCTTAGGTCTGCTTCATATGGAAATTATCCAAGAAAGACTTGAAAGAGAATACAACCTTGACCTTATTACAACTGCACCATCAGTTAGTTACAGAATTACAAAAACTGACGGTACTGTTGAAATGATTAGTAACCCTACTAATTACCCTGACCCTGCACTTATTGCAAAGGCTGAAGAACCTATGACTGATGCTCATATTTATGCACCATCAGAATATGTAGGTAACATTATGGAGCTTTGTCAGGATAGACGAGGTATCTTTGTGGGTATGGATTATATTGACTCAGATAGAGTTGATATTCACTATGAAATGCCACTTGCTGAAATTATTTATGATTTCTTTGACACACTAAAAAGCAGAACAAGAGGTTATGCATCCTTTGACTATGAACTAAAGGATTACAGAGAAAGTCAGCTGGTTAAACTTGACATTATGCTAAACGGTGAAGTAATTGATGCACTTTCGTTTATTATTCACGCAGATAAAGCATATGGCAGAGCAAGAAAAATGGCAGAAAAGCTAAAGGAAAAAATCCCAAGACAGTTATTTGAAGTGCCAATTCAGGCTTGTATCGGTGGTAAGATTATTGCCAGAGAAACGGTTAAAGCTATGCGTAAAGATGTTCTTGCTAAATGTTACGGTGGTGACATTACTCGTAAGAAGAAACTACTTGAAAAGCAAAAAGAAGGTAAAAAGAGAATGCGTCAGCTTGGTTCTGTTGAAGTTCCACAAGAGGCATTTATGGCAGTTCTTAAACTTGATTCAGATTAATTCACAACATTATATAAAGCAAAAAGCCTAGGGTTTTATTCCCTAGGCTTTTTTGCTGTAATACTGTAATAGTAGATATATGTTAAATACTTATGCTCTCTTTAATACACCAACTGTGTCATTCCTAAAGTCAAGTACAAGTGCAATTAATACACCAACAACAATTGTTACAATAGTTTCAGGTACCATATATGTTGCGTTGTATGTTACGGAATATAACCAAGCCGGTTGTCCCTCAGGCGCCCACATTTTCCATACTGCCCAACCTGAAATAAAGTGACAGATATATCTTAATGCACAAGCAAGAAATGCACCTAAAGCAATTTCAAGTGGTTGGTTGTTGAATTTATCTCTAAACACACCGGCACAACCAATTACACCAAAAGCTACAAGATAATCAAACAAAATAATCAGTATAACTGCTAAGGCTGATGTACCGTAAGAAAGGTTGTTTGCTCCAAGTACCATTTGTACAAGTCCATAAACAACACCGGTAAGTACTCCCCACTTCCACTTATAACGGTAAGCAATCAGTACAATTGGTAACATACTGCAAAGTGTTACACTGCCACCAAAAGGTAGGTTTGCAAACTTAATCATACTTAACACAGTAGCAAGTGCAATCATAATAGCACTTTCACATAATCTTAAGATAGTCTTTTTTCTCTTTTCCATTATTGTTTCTCCTCAAATAAAAAAAGCACTATGCAGACGCACAGTGCCATAAAAATCCTATCTTAAAGCTCCCTACGCCGGCATTATCCGAATCAGGTTAAGGGTCTAAGGCACACACCTTACTCTCAGCCACTTTTGTAGCTCCCCTGTTTGATTTGTAATTATAATATCATTAAAAAAGATATTTGTCAAATACTTTTTGTAAAAATATATAGGAACACAAAAAGGAACATACCTTGTTGGGTATGTTCCTTATGTCCTTCCAAATTAAAATTAAAATTTCATCCGTAAGTATTACATCTTAGTAAGCCACCTATATTTATCACATACGTGACAATGGAATTATAATAAAAGTTAAAACAAATTCTTAATTAATTTTTCGTATTAATTAAATTTAATTTTATTTGTGTAGATGTTTTGAACAATTAAGTTCAAATTTTTAAATATTCAATTGTAATTTACTTGATAAAATTAGGCTTTTTTACCGAACAAAGCCACCATATCAAGGTTTTCAATGTCGGGAATTGGTTGTTTCTTCTTAACATTATCGTTATCTGATTTGCTAATTGTTGGTTTGCTAGATCTATTCATATATAATACAATCCCAACACATGTAGCTAAAAGTAAAGTCATTAAAACCAAAACTACGGCAAGAACTATAATCCCATGGTACATCGGTAATACCTCCTTGTAATACGCTGTACGCTTATATAATAACACTCTAGAATGTGTTTATATCTTGTTTACTATTTCTTTTCTTCTTTAATTAAATAATACCACATAAATATAAAATGTCAATGGTTTTTTTGAAAAAAGTTAAAAATTTTTATAGCAAATTCACTAAAGACTTATAATAGTAAATTTATTCATAGTAAATCTATATTTTGTTCACAAACTAAGCCTTACAATGGTAGTTCTTCAACGCCATAAGCAGTTGCAACAAGTTTTCATAACCACAAAACTGATATTCGGTCAGCTTACCCATCTTCTGTAGTCTGATAGCCAAAATCTCTTTAGTTACACCGAACATATCAGCCATTGCGTTAAACTTTATAAAGTTACTTTTATCCACAACAGGATTGATAACATTCAGTTTATCAACACCATAAACCTTGTTAAAAACTAAATTGATAGTTTCTTTTGGCATCAATATTTCTAATGCTAAAGTAGAAGTGATACCTTCAATAATATCATCGCTTGGTGCATCCCTTAAAGTAATAGGCTTTTTACGGTACTTTTCACCATACAAGTCGCTATTAATACGGTTAAGAATTAAGAAAGAAATTCCACACATTGTTACAAAGTTTTTTTGACCACTACTGCCCTTTAGCAACTGTTTATTCATATAAACAGTTTGGTTATTAAGACTTACTTCTCTTTCACCTATCTTGTCCTTCATATCACACAAAGCAACTTTGCCCAGAACCTCTTTATTGTTAAAGTCAACATACTCAATCTTAATACCCAGCATATTTGCTACATTCTCAGGGCTAACCTTAAATACTTCATTACTGCTGATGTTATAAACATTCATATACTGCTGTACAATACTATATGCAATAGTTTCGATATTCTTCTCTGTTAAATAAGCCATAATAATCTCCTTTACAATTTTTACTATATAATAAGTTAATTAATTTCTATATTTTTCTAACTTGGTTATAGTATAAAGCACCACTTTGTTTTTACTGTTAGTGACGGTTGAATTATAAATGTGTTTTGTGTGAAAAGAAAAAACACATTACAAAAGGCAAAACACCGAACCATCTGTTCGGTGTTTTCAACTTAATGAAAAATGAGGGGTTTTTCAATGTCTTATTTGAGGAGATAAAACAATGTATCTAAAGCTCTGTATCTCTTTAGTACGCTTATAGTATATAAAGTCAATATGTTTTTCATTTTACAAATAATTGAAATATACTTGTAATTTATGTGAAAAGTATTAGAAAAACTTTCTGTAAAAATAACAAAGCACTGAGCTTGTGGATAACTCAGTGCTTTGTGTCTTTCATTAAAAATGAGGGGTACAATGTAAATCTTATTGATTACATTGAGGAGGGTAGAACAATATACTGAAATGGTTGCGTCTCCATTTCTTTAGTACAGTTATAGTATAACCCTACAATTTGTTTTTACTGTTATAATAATTTGAAATATATCTGTTAGTTATGTGAAAACTATGAGAAAATCTATTTACTACGCTAACTTAAAAATATCAATTAAGAATATCCATACCATACCGTAGTAAGTTACTACTGCAACAAGGTCATTTATTGTTGTAATCAGTGGACCTGAGGCTACTGCAGGGTCAACCTTAATCTTGCTAAAGAACATAGGCACTAAAGTACCTACCAAACTTGAAATAACCATTGAGGCTAAAAGTGAAAATCCAACACAACCGGATACTAAGAAAGAATATCCAAATGTATTACCTTTAAACAAGAAAATATACAATCCTACAAAAATAAATGACATAGTTCCAAGTAAAAGACCATTAGAAAAACCTACTCTTACTTCCTTAAACATCAGCTTAACTTTATCAGATGCTTTTAAGTTTTCATCCATAAGCACACGAATTGTAACAGCCAGTGACTGTGTACCTACATTACCTGCCATATCAAGGATTAGTGATTGAAAACATATTACAATAGGAATAACTGCAACAACTGTTTCAAACATACCAACAACTGAAGAAACACCCATTCCTAAGAATAACAAGATTATCAGCCAAGGCAATCTTTTCTTTGTACTTTGCAAGGTTGTTTCGTTTAAATCTTCTTCAGCAGTCAAACCACCTAGCTTTGCATAATCTTCACCAAGTTCTTCATCAACAACTTCAACAATATCATGGGCAGTAATTACACCTAGGATATGCTTGTTGTCATCAAGTACAGGAATTGAGTCTTCTGCATAGTCCTTTAGTTGCTCAATACAATCAACTATCTTTTCATTAGCCTTTACATATGGATAGGACTTTATAATCAATTCATCAAGGGATTGATATTCCCTTGCAACAATCAAGTCCTTTAAGTCAATAGCACCGTAAAAACCACCTTTATCATCAACAACATATATAGTATTAATGTTGTCATTTTCTCCTGCTTGAGTAATTAGCTGATGGGTAGCCTCTTTAATAGTAAGATTTTTCTTTACAACAATATAGTTAGTTGTCATCTCACTACCGATTTCATCATCTTCATATGACAAAATCATACTAACATCTTGTTTTGCATCATTATCAAGTAAAGCAACAATTCTCTTTCTGTCAGTATCACTTAACTTTTCCAGAATATCAACAGCGTCATCTGAGTCCATTTCTGAAATCAAGTTAGCTACTTTATCGGAATTAATTTCTTTGATATATTCTTCTGAGTCCTCAATATAAGAGAATATCTCAGCTACCATTTCAACACCTAACACAGGGTAAAGTGACTTTCTTTCTTCCGGTGTCATTTTCTCAAATGCATCGGCAATATCACCCATATGGTAATCAGAAATTTTTTCTATTAATTCTTCCTTAGGAAGATTACTTCTGAAAATCTTTAGTACTTCATCGGAATACATTGGTTTAGTTACTTGATTCATTAATATTACCTCCTACTACCTAAAAATAGGCATAAAAATACCACCACTATCCATAGCAGCTTCACAAATTATCGTTGCGTAGTATTAGGATAAATACGGTGGTACAGAATAATATTAAATTAAAGTAAACTATCGAAATCAACAGACAGTGCTACATTTCTAACTTCCATATCACCATAAACAATACACCCACCAAAACTATCACAACTGTCCATTAACTTCACCTCCAATATTTTCTTATATCAATTTAGCACCAAAAGTGCATAAAGTCAAGAAGTCACAATACTTTTAACTTAATTTTACCTAAACTTGTTCTACTGAATTATACTCTATTACACAGCAAAGCACCGAGCCTTGTGGATAACTCGGTGCTTTGTTTTCATTAAAATGAGGGGTACAATGTAAATCTTTTTGTGGATTAACATTGAGGAGGGTAGAACAATGTACTGAAATGGTTGCGGCTCCATTTCTTTAGTACGCCTATATTATATACCCAAAAATCAGTTTTGTTGTTATAGAAAACTGAAAGGTTTTTGTTGGTTGTGTGAAAACTCACTTTGTTTTTCACCGATAGCCTTTAGCTTACCCTCTTTATACATTTCTTCCATAGCTTTATAAGCACCGTAATAGTCACCCATTGGCTGATGAATTAGATATAAGTCAAGGTAATCTGTACCTAGCTTCTTTAATGAAGTTTCTTATCCTGATGGGAGAGTTTTTATCCCTATACTTGACAAAGAAGTTAATGTTTCTTTTTACATTGCTATAAAAAATAGCAATAAAGATAAATTTTTAACTGCACTAAAGTGAGATAAGTACAAATAGTGGGACTTTGACTAGAATTAATCAAACATTTGTTTGATTTTTCTATAATTATATGTTACAATATGTAAAACAGTTGTGAGGTGATTACTATGAAACCACTAACAAAAAGTCAGCAAAAAGTTTTTGACTATATAAAAGAATGTAGTGAAGAAGGCAGAGTGCCATCTGTTAGAGAGATTTGTGAACACACAGGACTAAAATCTACTTCAACAGTGCATCTTCACCTAAAATCCCTTGAAGAAAAGGGCTTAATCGAAAGAGATAAAGGTCTTAACCGTAGTATTAGAATTGCCGGTGAAGAAAAGGTAAACCAAATTCCTATTATGGGTAGAGTTACTGCCGGTTTACCGGTCTTAGCAGTTGAAGATATTGAGGGATATGTGCCTGTAACAGAGAATCTAAAAAGAGGCAGAGAACTTTTTGCCCTAAGAATTGACGGTGAATCTATGATTAATGCCGGTATTCTTGACGGTGACATTGTTATTGTACATAGAACACCTGTAGCAAATAATGGTGACATTGTAATTGCACTTATTGAAGATGAGGCAACTTGCAAAAGATTTTATAAGGAAAACGGTCACTACAGACTTCAACCTGAAAACGAACTTTTTGAACCGATTATTGTTGATGAGGTTGTACTGCTGGGTACAGTTATCAGCTTAGTCAGGAATTACGAATAATAGAGGTTATTATGTTTAGAGAAATGCGAAGAAAAAAGCAACAAATTCCTGATAATGAGGCTATTGCTATTCTCGAAAATAGCAAGGTAGGAATTTTAGCAGTTAATGGGGATAGTGGTTATCCATATACTGTTCCACTTAACTATATGTTTTATAATGGAAAAATTTATTTTCACAGTGCAAGTGAAGGTCACAAATTTGACAGTATAAAAAACAACCCTAAGGTAAGTTTCTGTGTTATTTCGCAAGACAAGATTATTCCTGAGAAATATACAACTGCTTATGAAAGTGTTGTTGTTTTCGGCAATGCAAAAATTATGGATGATAAAGAAGAAATCAAAAAAGTTATTTATGACTTTGCAAAGAAATTCCATCCAACAGACACAGAAGAAAGCAGAATGTTCTACATTAATTCTGACATTAAAACAATGGCTATGGTTGAGATTACACCGGAACATATTACCGGTAAAGAGGGACTTGAACTTTACAAGAAAAGAAACAAGTAATTTTATAATATAAACATAAAAAAGGTGTTGCATTTGCAACACCTTTTCTTTATGCATTGATTAATTTGTATTTTAATCTCTTTCGTCCATAGGAACATAGTTCTGTCTATCGTGAACATTCTGATATGCAGGACGAATAATCTTACTTGGGTTTACAAGTTCTTCCAGTCTATGAGCAGACCAACCACTAACTCTTGCAATAGCGAAAAGTGGAGTATACAACTTTGTAGGTAAGTCAAGCATACTGTAAACAAAGCCACTGTAAAAGTCAACATTAGCAGAAATCTTCTTATCTGTCTTTCTTCTCTGCATAATCAGTTCTGCTGCAATTTCTTCAACATTATTATATAGCTGATACTCTGCCTGTCTGCCTTTTTCTTCAGAAAGTGACTTAACAAAGCCCTTAAACACTCTTGCTCTTGGATCGGAAATTGTATAAATTGCATGACCCATACCATAGATAAGACCTGACTTATCAAATGCTTCTTTGTTAAGAATTTTGATTAGATAGTCACGAATCTGTTCTTTATCGTTATAGTCTGTTACATGTCTTTTAATATGGTTAAACATTTTTACAACCTTAATGTTTGCACCACCATGCTTAGGACCTTTTAGAGAACAAAGTGCTGCTGCAATAGCTGCATATGTATCTGTACCTGATGATGTTACAACATGAGTTGTGAAGGTTGAGTTGTTACCACCACCATGTTCTGCATGAAGAACAAGTGCCATATCAAGTAGCTTAGCCTCTAACTTTGTATATTGACTGTCAGGTCGTAGCATATACAAAATATTTTCTGCTGTAGATAGGTGAGGCTGTGGTGAATGGATAAACAAACTCTGCTTGTTGTGGAAATAGTTAAATGCCTGATAGCTATATACTGCAAGTACAGGTAAAAGTGCAATTAACTGAATACATTGACGAAGTACATTAGGAACAGAAGTGTCCTCTGCTTTTTCGTCATAACTGTAAAGTGTAAGTACTTCCTTAGACAAAGCATTCATAATATTTCTTGATGGAGCTTTCATAATAATGTCACGAACAAATGTATCAGGCAAAGTTCTGTAGTAACCAAGTAGCTGATTAAATTCTTCAAACTGTTCTTGGTTAGGCAAATCCCCCATCAGTAGCAAATAAGAAACTTCTTCAAATCCATAATGCTTATCATGGATAAAGCCATTTACTAAGTCCTCAATGCTATAACCTCTGTAGAAAAGTTCACCGGGAATAGGAGTTCTGTTTCCGTTTTCATCTTCAATAACAGAATTAACCTCTGAGATTTCTGTTAAACCGGTAAGAACACCTTTACCGTTAGAGTCTCTAAGTCCTCTCTTAACATCATACTTATCATAGTTGCTAGGGTCAATAAGACTGTTTTTGCAACAAATTTTACTTAGTTCTATAATTTCAGGAGTAAGGTCGCTATATTTACCCATGAAAATCACATCCTTTAAAATGGTATAATAATCTAATTTTTTATATGTACATCTTTCATTTTATCACAACTTTTTAACTTTAGCAAGATAAATTCCTATTAATTCTATATGAATAACAAATTTAATTTATGACAAAATGACAGAAAGGTGCTTATCATAAGACAAGCACCTTTGCTAATAATAAATTTATATTTAATTAATCCATTGAAGTAACAATTTCGTTTACTGTTTTTCCCGGAGGAATCATTGGTAGTACATTTTCATCAGGGCTGATTACACAATCAACAACTACCGGTTCATTCATATCATATGCCTTCTTTAGCACATTATGAATTTCCTCAGGCTTAGTAATTCTTAAGCCCTTAATGCCGTAACCCTGGGCAACCTTTACAAAGTCAGTTGCTCTGTGTGGGTCTGTGTTTGAGAATCTGCAACCGTAGAATAGCTTTTGCCATTGACGAACCATACCAAGAACTGAGTTGTTCATAACAACAACTACAACAGGAATGTTATATGACTTCATTGTTACAAGTTCATTAATGTTCATATGGAAAGAACCGTCACCTGTTACTAAGAAAACTCTCTTGTCCATATTTCCCATACTAGCACCGATAGCAGCACCCATACCAAAGCCCATTGTACCTAAACCACCTGATGTTAGGAATGTTCTTGGTTCAAAGAAATTTGTTCTCTGTGCAACCCACATTTGGTGCTGACCAACATCAGTTGCAACAATGTCTTCTCTAGACTTAATCTTGTTCATTTCGTCAAGAATCTGATATGGATGGCAGTAACCTTCTTTGTTAATATCGCTGATAGTGATTTTCTTCTTCCAATCCATAATCTGTTCAATCCAAGTAGGATTGTTCTTCTGTTCTAATCCATCAACAACCTTAACAAGTGTATCCTTTAAATCGCCGATAACCCAGTTGTCAACCTTAACATTTTTGTGAATTTCGTGAGCATCAATATCAAGCTGAATAATAGTAGCTTGTTGACCAAACTTTTCTCTATCCCCTGCAACTCTGTCAGAAAATCTTGCACCACAAGCGATAATAACATCAGCATTGTCTACTGCCATACCTGTTTCGTAACCACCATGCATACCGATGTTACCAACAAATAGTGGATGGTCGGCAGGCATACAACCTAGTGCCATTAGTGAACAACATACAGGAGCGTCAATTCTCTCTGCAAACTTAACAAATTCATCACAAGCATTTGCAGAAATAATACCACCACCGGCATAAATCATTGGTCTTTTAGCATTTCTTAGAATTTCTTGAGCTTTCTTAATTGCATCATCCTGAGCCTTAAACTCATTATTAGGAACAAACTTTTCCTTTGGAGTGTATTCATACTTCATAGCAGTAATATCCTTAGGTACATCAATAAGAACAGGACCTTTTCTGCCACTTTGAGCAATTTCAAAAGCCTTACGGATTGTTGGAGCTAAGTCCTCCATTTCCATTACTAGGAAAGAAGCCTTTGTAATTGGCTTAACAACTTCTGAAATATTAACTTCCTGAAAAGCATCTCTGCCAAGTAAATCTCTCTGTACATTACCACAGATAGCAACCATAGGAATTGAGTCGATATTCGCAGTTGCAATACCTGTTACAAGGTTAGTAGCCCCAGGACCAGATGTTGAAAATACAACACCAACCTTGCCGGTTGAACGAGCATAACCATCAGCAGCATGAGCAGCACCCTGTTCATGAGCAGTTAGGATATGAGTGATTTTGTCGCTATACTTGTAAAGAGCATCATATGTATTTAGTGCTGCACCACCGGGATAACCAAATACTGTGTCAACACCCTGTTCAAGTAAACATTCGCATATAATTTCTGCACCTGTTAATTGCATATTCTTTTCCCCTATCTCTTTATTTTTCAAAATAACTAAAAGTTCCGGAAATAAAAAAACACCTCGTCTCATAAGAGACGAAGCTAATAAACCCCGTGGTACCACTCTACTTCGCTTATAAAAATAAGCCTTACACATCAGGCAACAACCGAATGCTGTTCCGTTAACGGAGAACTACCGTAACACTCTACTGAGTTTCCCTTTGGAATGTTAAGTTCACAGGTTACTTTCACCAGCCGATCATATTGCCTTGCACCATCCGACAACTCTCTGAAAAGATTTTGCTGCTTACTTCTCCTGATCATTACTTTTAGTATCATTAAATTATTTAGAAAAAGCCTTGGTTTTCTGTATAATATTCTACTTTAAAAATATCAACTTGTCAAGTCGTTTCATTTTATATATAATGATTATACATATATTTTTTATTGGGAGTAACTAATGGAACGAAAATTATCCAAAAATGCAAAGAAAGTTTGGCGTACAAGATGTGCTATGGTTTGTTTACTTTTTGCATTTATTAGTGGTGGCATATATATTTTTTCACCTTTAATAGCTTTTATTGTTGCCGGAGTGGATTTGTTAACATTCTTAATTATATACCTTATTGCCGTACCTCTTGTTTATCATGTTACAACACTTGTTGTAAGGAAAGACGGTATCACCATAACCAAAGGTATATTGATGAGAAAAAGAATGAACATAATGGCAAAGAAAATTCAGTATGTTGAACTTATCCAAACACCGGTACAAAGACTTTTCAAGGTTTATACTGTAGCATTCCATACTGCAGGTGCTACTACTTATGTCAGTCAGGTTGATGCCGACTTAGGAAGATTATTTAGGTCATACAAAGAATAAAGAAAGGATATAGTTGTGAAATTTAGGAACAGAAAGCTATACAAGAAAGCTCACTTCTATACAATTTTATATGATTTAACAAGGCTATTTCCTTTGCTTGTTGTTCCGGTATTACAAAACCTTTTGTATAAGCCAACAACAACTGCTGCTTTTATCACTAACTTTTCTATTTCTGCTTTGTGTGTTGTTTTTCTATTTGCGTATATTATTCTTGAATACAGAAGTACAATGTACCTGGAGAAAGAGAAAAGTGTCTATACAAAGAAAGGATTTTTCTTTAAGAAAAGAGCTGATATTCCCTACAACTGTATTCAGTCTGTTTATGTTGAAAGGGCATTTATGTACAGAATTTTCAGAGCAAGGAAGGTTATTATAAACACACCCGGTTCTTATACTGCTAAAGGTGACTACAATCTTTTTCTAAGTAAAAAGAACGACCTTGCACTAAAGACTGAAATTTTCGGCAAAGAAGATGTTGACCTAAAGTATAATGGTGGTTTTCTTAGAATAATTCTAATGGCTGCAACATGGAGTAACGCACTTACAGGTTTGCTTATTATAGCACCTGTCCTATATAAAACCTCCGATATTGTTGTGGATATTTTTAAAAACTATTTTGTAAATAGGCTGGATATTTCTTCTTACATTATTAAGATTGGTGTACCTCCTGCTGTATCCGGTCTTGCAACATTACTGATAATTTGTTGGGGTATTGCCTATGTGTATCAGCTTTCAAGCAATGCGTTTTTCTCAACAAAGATAAAGAATAACATAATCCACATTTCAAGAGGATTACTGAACAGATATGAATTTGTTACAACTACGGAAAAGTTAAATGCAATTCAAATAAAGCAAAGTGTACTGATGTTACTTCTTCGTCTAAAAAGCGCCTACATTCAAACAATAGGCAGTGGTGCACAAAAAGGTGACAGAAGTTTGCTTATACCTGCTGACAGAGAAGAAAATATCAACAAAATTCTCAGCAAAATCACTACCCTACCAACAGAAGAAAACTACAAAGTTAAACCTACAAAGACAGAATTTATGTCCTACCTATGGTTTCCTTTCTATTGTATATTAGGTACTGTTGCAGCAATGCTAATACTTCACTACCTAGGTTATTTTGCAGAAATTGTTAGATTTCCTTTATTCGCTATACTTGGAGTATTTGTTTACTGGCTATTTTTCAGAATTTATTCCTACACAAAAAGTAGTATAACCATTTGTGATAAAGCAGTACAGATTGATTACTTTGATAAGCTGAACATTACAAGAACTTACATTCCGTATGACAAAATTCAGTATGTACAGATTAGACAAAGTCCTTTCCAGGTTTTTTACAAAACTGCTCATCTAAGAATTTATGTTTATTCAAACAAAAGAAAATTCTACAAAATCAAGTACCTAAAATACAGGAAGGTTCTTGAAGCTGTAGATATAATAGAAACAAAAATGAAATATAAATACTAAAGTAAGAGCCTTACAGAACTCTGTAAGGCTTTCTTAGTGTAATGATTATTTTAAAAATTCTTTCATAACTTTAATTGAATGTTCAGCAGCCAGAATCTTAAACTTCTCAAAATCTAAGAATTCATTGTGGTTCATATCGTCACTAATTGAACGAAGAACCGCATATGGCACTTTGTTTCTGTAACAAACATGGCCAACTGCTCCACCTTCCATTTCACAACATAAAGCACCGAATTTGTCTGCAATAAACTTTCTCTTATCCACATCAGCAATAAAAATATCACCTGTTGCTACTCTGCCAACAACAACATTAATGTCATCAATAGTTTTGCAACATTCATATAACTTTTCATATGTAGCCTTATCTGCCGGAATGTCAATTCTTCTTTCATCAGTGTACCAGATTTCGCCTCTAGGATCACCGGTTGCAGTACCGTTCATATCATGTTCAACACAATCCTTAGAAATAACAATGTCGCCAATCTTTAAGTCTTTACTTAGACTACCTGCAATACCTGAATTGATAATTACATCAGGCTTATAGTAGTCAATCATAATCTGAGTACCGATAGCAGCATTTACTTTACCGATGCCACATTCAAGAAGTACAACATCCTTACCGTTGATTTTACCACTTATAAAGTCAAGACCTGCGATTGTTTTCTCTTCGCTACTATCCATTGCTGACTTTAAACCGTCAACTTCAATTTTTAATGCACAAATAATTCCTGTCATTTTTATTACCTCATTCCATATTGTTTGTTTCATACATAATTAAAGTTAATGCAACTAAAGGTGCAGTTTCTGCCCTTAAAATTCTTTTACCTAGGGTAGCTTTTCTGCCACCGTTTTCTGTAACAAGGTTAACTTCCTCAGAACTGAATCCACCTTCACTGCCAATAAACATACTTATTTCACTTGGCTTATCCTTTAGAATAGTTTTTACACTTTCTCCACCAAGTTCATAAAAAATAACTTTATCTCCTTTAGCACTTTTTACTGCATCATTAAAGGAAATACATTCCCTAACTTTAGGTACAATTCCTCTGCCACTTTGCATAGCAGCTTGTTTTGCAATTTTTTGCCATCTGACTGTTTTCTTACTTAATGACTTTTTGTCAGGCCTGCTGACACATCTTGAAGAAATAACAGGCACAATCTCACTTACACCGATTTCAACTGTCTTTTGAATAATAAGCTCCATTTTGTCACCTTTAGGTAGGGCTTGATAAAGTGTTACCTTTACATCAGGTTCAGCTTCGGAAATTTTGCTGGAAAGAACATTTACCTTTACCATATCACCACTTATTTCTTCAACTACACAATTATGGACAGTACCACTGGGTGAACACAAAGTTAAGGATTCACCCTTATTCATTCTAAGACTTTTTGATATATGGCGACCATCTTCACCAAAAAGTGAATATTCCTTTGACTCAATTTCTTCATCAACAAAAAAATGTGGCATAGCTTTGCTCCTTGTATCCTATATTATAAAAGGTAGGGCAAACAATGTTCACCCAAATAAAATTACCGTAAAGTCATTTTAGTCTATAACTAATATAACAAAACACAACTATAATTGCAATAGATAAGGTTTTTTGATAAAATAATAAAGAGGTGATAAAATGGCTACTTTAATCACAGACAAAGATTATTATAACTTAATGAAAGATATAGATACTGCTACTTTAGAAAACACCCTTGTAAAGGAACTGACAGACAGAAATATGAAAATCAGTTCTGCTGAAAGTTGTACCGGTGGTATGATTTCACAGAGGATTACAAATGTCAGTGGTGCAAGTAATGTTTTTGAACTGGGAGTTTGTTCCTATGCAAACAGAATCAAAAACAAAGTCCTAGGTGTTAGTAACGAAACACTAAATACAGTAGGTGCAGTTAGCCAAGAAACTGCCACACAGATGTGTGAAGGAATTAAGGAACTTTCCTCATCCGATATAGGGGTATCAACAACAGGCATTGCCGGACCTACCGGTGGAACAGCCAAAAAGCCTGTGGGATTAGTTTTTATAGGAATTGCAACAAAAGAAAGTACCACAATATATAGGGCTGAACTTTGCCACTATACACCACATTCTAGGAATGAAGTGCGAACAATGACTACAAACCTATGTATGTTACTTGCAATCAAGGCTACTAGGAACTCAGAAGAATAGAAAATACTTGATTTTTGTCAGTATTTATGGTAAAATTTTAGAAGTTGGTTTTTGCCTAAGTTGTGTAGGCAACCGAAAAAAACACAACATTTTTAATATTGGTATTCCATTAAACGGAAAATAGACAACTAAATATTAACGAACGGAGTTGACATTATGGCAAGAGAAGCCGGCATTTTAATGCCTATTACTAGTTTACCTTCTCCTTACGGTATTGGTACACTAGGTAAAGAAGCTCGTGAGTTTGCAGACTTTTTGAAGAAAGCAGGTCAGAAGATCTGGCAGATTCTTCCTGTTGGTCCTACAAGCTACGGCGACTCACCTTATCAGTCTTTTTCAACTTTTGCAGGTAATCCATATATGATCGACCTTGATACTCTCAAGGAAGAAGGTTTACTTACTCAAGAAGATATTGACAAGGGTTACTGGGGCGACTCAGAATTTGAAATCGACTATGCTACTATTTATTGGTACAGATTTGATGTACTAAGAGTTGCATTTGAGAATTTCAAGAAGAATTGCGACAGAAAGCCTTTTACTGCTTTTAAGAGAAAAAACAGCAAGTGGCTAAAGAACTATGCCCTTTATATGGCTGTTAAGAAAAACTTTGATATGAAAGCCTGGACAGAATGGCCGGACGAAGAAATCAAGCTTCGTGAGCCTGAGGCTATTAAAAAATACGAAAGAAAGTTCAAGGATGAAATTGACTTCTGGAGTTTCCTACAGTACAAGTTCTATGAACAGTGGGAAGCATTCAGAAAGTATGTAAATGACCTTGGCATCAAGATTCTTGGTGATATGCCAATCTATGTTGCTATGGACTCAGCAGATACTTGGGCAAATCCTGAAATTTTCTGGTTTGACGAAAACAATCAACCTGTAAGAGTAGCTGGATGTCCACCAGACTATTTCTCTGCAACAGGTCAGCTATGGGGCAATCCATTGTACGACTGGGATTATCTAAAAGAAACAGATTATGAATGGTGGTTCAATCGTATTGCTGCTGCATCAAAGCTCTTTGATATTCTAAGAATTGACCACTTTAGAGCTTTTGATACTTATTATGCCATTCCTTATCCGGCCGAAAATGCTATCGGTGGTGACTGGTATGACGGTCCCGGCATTGAATTCTTCAATATGATGAAGGAAAAGCTGGGTGACCTACCAATCGTTGCTGAAGATTTAGGCGACCTTTTTGACAGTGTAAAGGAACTTCTAAAAGAAACCGGTTACCCTGGAATGAAGGTATTGGAGTTTGCTTTTGATAGTGGTGAAGCTAATGATTACTTACCACAAAACTACACAGAAAACTGTGTTGTATATTCTGGTACACACGATAACGATACCCTTATGGGTTGGATGGCAGTAGCTAAGCCTGAAGATGTTGCTTTTGCTAGACAATACTGTAAGATGCCTGAATGGGAAGCATTTAACTGGGGTATCATCAGAACAGCATACGAAAGTGTTGCTAATACAGCTATTATCCAGATGCAGGATATTCTTGGTCTTGGTACAGAGGCAAGAATGAATGTTCCATCAACACTTGGTGGTAACTGGGTTTGGAGAATTGACGGCAGTGTGCTAACAGATGAACTAGCAGACCGGCTAAAGGAAATGGTAATCAACAGTTCAAGACTGGAGGAAAATTAAAAAATGAGCATTATTGAAAATCTTGAATTAACAGCAAAAAACGACTACTGTAAGACTCTTAAGGAACTTACACCGGCAGAACTTCACCTTTGCCTAGGTAAAGCAATGATGGGTGAAATCGCTGATACTTGGGAAAAGTGTCAGAAGAAGGAAGCTTCTAAGAGAAGAGCATACTACTTCTCAGCTGAATTCCTAATGGGTAGAATGATGTACAACAATCTATACTGCATGGGTATTCTTGACACAACTAAGAAGCTACTAAAGTCTAAGGGTATTGACATCAATGTATTTGAAGATATTGATGATGCAGCTCTTGGTAACGGTGGTCTAGGTAGACTAGCAGCTTGTTTCCTAGATTCAGCAGCTACTCAGGAAGTTCCACTAGACGGTTATGGTATCCGTTATAAGTACGGTCTATTTAAGCAGTTAATCGAAGACGGTTATCAGGTAGAAATTGCTGATAACTGGCAGAGATTTGAAGATCCATGGTGCATCCGTAGAGAAGAAGATGCAGTTGAAGTTAAGTTCCAGGATCAGACAGTTAAGGCTGTACCTTATGATATGGCTGTTATTGGCTATGGTGCAAAGAGCATTAACACTCTTCGTCTATGGCAGGCAGAAGCAGTTGACGAATTCGACTTCCTAGCATTTAACGCATCACACTATGATGAAGCTGTAAAGGCTAAGAACGATGCAGAAAACATTTCTTCTGTTCTATATCCAAACGATGGTACTCACGAAGGTAAGCTACTTCGTCTAAAACAGCAGTATTTCTTCTGTTCAGCTTCCCTACAGGATATTATTAAGAGATATAAGGCTAAGTATGGCAATGACTTCAGTAAGTTCTCAAGTCATGCAGCTATTCAGCTAAACGATACTCATCCTGTTATTTCTATTCCTGAACTAATCAGACTTCTAGGTCTAGAAGGTATTGGTTTTGAAGAAGCTCTTGATATTGCACAGAAGACATTTGCTTATACAAACCACACAGTTCTTGGCGAAGCACTTGAAAAGTGGGACAAGAACCTAATTAGAGAAATTCTACCTGAAATTCTTACAATTATCGAAAGAATTGCTATTCACGAATACAACGATATGCACGCTAAGGGTGTTAGCGATGAACAGTTTGCTAAGAAAATGGCTATCATTGACGGCGACCTAGTTCATATGGCTAGACTAGCTTGTTATGTTGGTTCTTATGTAAATGGTGTTGCTTGGATTCATACAGAAATCCTAAAGGACGATGTTCTAAAGGAATGGTATGAACTATATCCTGAAAGATTCCAGAACAAGACTAACGGTATCACACAGAGAAGATGGTTAGGTCTATGTAACCCAGAACTATCTGACTTCATCACAGAAAGAGTTGGCGATGGTTGGTTAAAGGATCTATCAGTTCTTAAGGGTCTTGAAAAGAACATTGACGCTAAGACTGTTCGTGCATTTAACACAATTAAGAAGAAGAAGAAAACTCAGCTTGCTAACTACATCAAGGATACTGAAGGTGTTGAAATCGACCCATCATTCATCTTTGACATTCAGGTTAAGAGACTTCACGAATATAAGAGACAGCTACTAAACGCATTCTCTATTGTTATGATTTATAACAAGCTAAAGAAGGGCGAACTAAAGAATTGGCAGCCAACTGCATTTATCTTTGGTGCTAAGGCAGCTCCTGGTTATGCTAGAGCTAAGGCTATCATTAAATACATCAACGAAGTTGCTAAGCTAGTTAACAACGACCCTGATACTAAGGATAAGCTAAAGGTTCACTTTGTACAGAACTACAATGTTTCTTATGCAGAAAAGATTGTTGTTGCTGCTGACTTCTCAGAACAGATTTCTACAGCAGGTACAGAAGCATCAGGTACAGGTAACATGAAGTTTATGCTAAACGGTGCTGTTACTCTTGGTACTTATGACGGTGCTAATGTTGAAATCGCTCAGCAGGCAGGTATCGAAAATGAATACATCTTCGGTGCAAGAGTTGAAGAAATTGACGAACTAAAGGCTAACAAGACTTACAACCCAAGAGAAGTATATGATAACAACCCAGAAATCAAGGCAGTTCTTGATACTCTAGTTGACGGTACATTCTCTGACGGTGGTGCAGTTGGCGAAGGTTCATTTGCTGAACTATACACAGCTATCCTAAACGGTACTGCTTGGCATGCCCCAGACCATTACTTCCTACTACTTGATCTTCAGGATTATGTTGATACTAAGATTAAGGGCAACAAGGATTATCAGGATAGAACAGCATTTGGTAAGAAGTGCTTAATCAACATTGCTAATGCAGGTATGTTCTCATCTGACAGAACAATCCTAGAATATGCTAAGGATCTATGGCACGTAAAGTAATTTAAAATTACTTTTCTACTATAAAATAAATTATCCCTACTCGAAATGACCCGACCCCAAAAAGTTAGACCAAAAAATCTAACTTTTAGGAGGTCGGTATTTTTATGAGAAAATACAGTTTTGAATTCAAGAAAAAAGTAGTAAT